>ENA-ORXT01001391-ORXT01001391.1-marine-metagenome-genome-assembly--contig:-NODE-1391-length-32896-cov-7.877327_pt1 | contig 32896 bp, 25 predicted proteins | sample MGYA00237868_ERZ511482 | MGnify/ENA metagenome assembly ERZ511482 | reverse complement strand
TCATTCCGTTTTTCGCCTTGACCTTGAAAAATTATATTCAAAATCTATTGTGTCATTTTAAAACATAATTGGTATTAGACGACCACTCCATTTTATATAATTATGATGAACAAACTAATAATTACTCTTTTTGCGCTAGCTTTATTTACTTCCTGTAACACAGAGCAGTGGACTCCTCTTGACGATATTGCGATAGACGGTATCTCTGCTACAGGTCTGGTCATAGATGGTGAGACTATCTGGCTATCCGATACTGATAAGAACAGAGTGGTTCAGATAAATCTATCAGGAGATATACTGACCGAGATCAATGAACTGGAGAGACCTATGCACCTTAGTATGAAAGATGATATGCTATTAGTCCCAGAGTACATGATGGATACGATCAATATTCTTGACAAGAAAAAAAGCATAGGTTACTTAGATATCTTGTCTACTCCTGATGCCCCTGCTGCTGTGGATAAAAAAGGTGATGATGTGATCGTCGCCGATTTTTATAATCATCGCATCATCTACAAGAAGGTTGGAAAATCTGTCAACTTCGGTAAGAAAGGGAAAGGCGCTGGAGAATTTCATTACCCTACTGATGTACAATTTGCTCACGACAAGATCTATGTCGCTGATGCGTATAACCATCGTGTTCAGGTTTTTGATGAAGAGGCGAATCACTTACTCACTTTTGGCGAAGAGGAGAAGATGAATGCTTCTACTGGTATCTATGTAACAGACCAACATGTAGTGGTTACTGATTTTGAGAATGACCGATTACTTACTTATGACCTTACCGGAAAATTAGTGGATATCATCGATGAGGGATTGCATCGACCTACTGATGTTGCTATAGCAGACAGTAAGATGTATGTACTTAATTTTAAGGGCCAGTTTATTTCGGTATATCAATAGATTGGTATTCTTACAAATCGCTGTCTATGCTCTACTGTCTGCATCTTGATTTATAGGATTGAGGGATTTTAGGATTCCCTCGCCAATATTACATCTTCTAAAAGAGCTTGTGAAGCTAAATTAGAATACTCCTTTATTCTGATATCAAAATCTTAGCAGCTTTAAGATCAAGGTGATCATTATCGGAATGAAAGCAATATGATACTGCTGAGGAATGACCCACCATCCTATCAATGATAATACAGTACAAGCAATTATAAATCCTAATAAATAATTTTTACTCTTTGAGTTAGATTTCCAAAATAGAAATAGCATTAGGATATAACCTGGGTTCGCCCAGAGTAAATTCCAATTTTGCGCACACGTCACATGATCAGTTGCAAACCACATGAGCATCATAATGACTGATGAGATTGATAGAATCATTACCCACAGATAGTCATAGCATCTTAGAAGCTTAGAATTTACTTTTTCTTTAAACAGCAGTAGCAATAATTCTAAAAATGCTAGAAAAGAGAATATAACTATTGGTGTCAGTAAAAAGGAATTACGCCTTTGACTTCCTTTCATTTCATGATCTAAGACTAGATTTTTAGTAGGTAGAAGCTTTGCAATTCCGTCTGATTTTTTAAAAGTAGCTTTCTCTAGATTAGTACTCAGAAAATCAGGCAAGAACATCGTCTGCTCAAAGTTAGCCTCTACATCACACGTAGCGCCTAAGATCAAATCGATTCCAAAATCTGTCCAGTCTCTATACTCCAGATCAACATCCAATAATTGACGGAAAGTGATTTTATCATGGTCTACATTTTCATAACTAAAGCTTGCTAGGTTATCACTTAGCATATTCCTGATCCTGGTGGAACAGTTGTCATAGAAAAAATCATATTGATAAGTCTTATTCTCGGGTAAGGCATTCTTTATTAGAAACTGGTAAATCTGCTTGACTTGATCAGTGTCTAGATCTAAGTGCTGCTCCCATACCGACCTTTCATAGTAATCGTACATTCTTAGAAAATTGGCATATGACCCTGTAGCCAAATCGTAGTCAAGTTTTCCTCTTAAAAAGTTGAGCACAAAATTAGGTGCATTGAAATCATAGGTCCCGTAGTTATAGACTTCATCAATCTGATTTGCAGGATCATAAAACCTGATGGCACTGTGACCCCATGCGTTTTCGGCCGTTTCGCCTGGTGCGCAAGTGAGTAAAGAGAATTTAGCTAGACTAGAAGGGATCTGAGATTGGCATATACTCAATGACAGAAAAAGGCTTAAAAAAAGAAGTAAAATTCTATTCATCATATATCTAACGAAGTTTACTCATCTCTGCTGCTATTTTCATAGAGAATTCATCTCCTCGTTCTTCTAGTTTTCTAATTATTTCTTTATAATTCTTATCATCTCTATTTTGGCTTAGTTTGTAGGATGCTTCTACCTTGGTTACATCCATTTCGAAACCCACTATGCCTTTCATTTGGTTAGCCATCATATCTTCTGGCATGTCCTTGACCTTAAATGCTGATGGGCTATCGCCCTCATATTTATTAGTGAGTTTATCTAAAAAATGGTATAGATCTTCTCCTTCTATTTTACTCACTTTCCCGTAGACATGCACGGCTATATAATTCCATGTAGGCACATTGATGTGATCATACCACGATGATGAGATATAGGTGTGATGCTCCATAAAGACAGCCATCATTTCTTGCTCTCCATCAAAACATATTGCCTGGGGATTAGCTACTGATATATGTCCAATTATTTTTTTATCCCCATCAACATCTTCCGCTATCATGAGTGGTGTGTGAGTGGCAATAGGAATCCCATTATCATAACCTACAAGTGTCGCAAATCCATTTTCTTTGATAAACTGCTCTACAGCCTGCACGGATGGTGCTTCGAACTTCTTCGGTATATACATACCTCTAAACTAAACTTAGTTACTTTATAATACTACCGTTAGGACAGTTTTGATCTGCACCTACGAAGAAGAGTTTACCTTCCTCATTTTCGGCAAGTAATATCATACCATTAGACTCTACGCCCCTTATCTTGCGTGGAGCAAGATTGGCTAACAAGGATATTTTTTGACCAGGTAATTCTTCTGGTTTGAAGTGCTCCGCGATACCTGAGACCACCGTTCTTTTCTCGAATCCTAGATCTACTTTTAATTTCAATAGCTTATCGGCCTTTTCGACTTTCACAGCTTCTAATATCGTTGCTGATCTGATATCCATCTTTACAAAATCATCGAAGTTTATAGTCTCTTTGACTTGAGCAGAACCATTTATTGCAGATGCTGCTATGATTGCTGCGCCAGTAGCTGCAGTTGCCGCTTCAGCAGCTTGATTACCTTTATCTGATTCGTTGAGTTTCTCGATCTGCTTCTGGATCACTTCATCATCTATCCTACTAAAGAGATGGCTTGCTTCTCCTATTTTATGACCAGACTGTATAGCATGATCACCTAGTGCCAGGTCCATTAGCAAATCGTTGTATTCATCAGGTTTCCCTAGTGGCTCTAGCGCAAGTACCGCTCTCATCTTATCAGAAGTATTAGGCAAGAATGGTCTACAGGCTACACTTAGTACTGCTACTATCTGCAGGCTTAAGTTCATGACTACTGCCACCTTTGCTGGGTCTTCTTTTTGTAACTTCCACGGCTCATTGAATTGTAATAGCTGATTCCCTTTCGTACTTATCTCCATCATCACTTTGAGCGCTGCTCTAAATTCAAAATCTCTGATGTACTGATTAAGCTTCTGCAGATCATCATGCAGTTGCAATAACTCCGTCTCATGATAAGCAGAATCAAAATCTGATTCTGAAGTCCCCAGGAAGTCCTGATCTTCATCAAACTCAGGGACTATCCCATCGTAATATTTATTCGTCAAGACAATGACCCTATTTACAAAATTTGCGAAATTATTGACCAGCTCATTATTGACTGAGTCTTGGTATCCTTGCCACGTGAACTCGCTATCCTTTTGCTCTGGCATATTCTTAATCAAGTGATATCTGAGCTCATCTATATTCTCCGGTAACTCCTCTACATAATCATTGACCCAGACTGCCCAATTCTTAGATGTCGATAGCTTACGGCCTTCTAGATTAAGAAATTGATTAGCAGGTACATTTTCTGGCAATATAAAATCACCATGTTGCTTGAGCATTGCCGGGAATATCAGGCAATGGAAAACGATATTATCCTTAGCAATAAAGTGTATGAGTGATGTCTTTTCTCCTTTCCAATAGATCTCCCAGTCCTTATCATTTTCTAGTGCCCATTGTTTAGTGGCAGAGATATAACCGATGGGTGCGTCTAGCCATACATATAGTTTCTTGCCTTCACTTCCTTCTATCTCTTTGGGCACATCTATACCCCAGTCTAGATCTCTGGTCATCGACCTAGGCTGCAATCCAGCATCTAGCCAAGATTTACATTGTCCTACTACATGATTTTTCCATGTATCTGGCACGTGATATTCTACACCATCTATAGTTCCAGTCTCTATCCATTCTCTTAGCCATGCTTCATACTTATCAAGGGATAGATACCAGTGTTTTGTTTTTTTCTTTATTGGGCTCGAGCCAGATAATTTTGACTTAGGATCTATGAGTTCTGTGGGGCTTAGTGTTGATCCACAGTTTTCACACTGATCTCCATATGCTTCTGGATTGTTACACTTAGGACAGGTACCGACGATGTATCTATCTGCCAGAAACTGTTGTGCTTCTTCGTCGAAATATTGGTCTGACTCTTGTACTACGAATTCTCCATTATCATTTAGCTTTCTGAAGAAATCCTGAGAGGTCTCATGATGAATCGCCGATGAGGTCCTGTGATAGATATCAAATGAGATTCCCATCTTGTCGAATGCTACTTTGAACAGGTTGTGATACTTGTCGATGATCTCTTGTGGCTTCTTACCTTCCTTGGTCGCCTTCATGGTAATAGCAGCACCGTGCTCGTCAGACCCACACACCCAAACGACATCCTTGCCAGTCATTCTGAGGAACCTCACGTATATATCAGATGGAAGGTATGCACCAGCCAAATGACCGATATGCAAAGGTCCATTCGCATAAGGAAGCGCGGAAGTTATCATGTACCTTTCAGTATCGAACATTCTTACAAATTGTAGGGGGCGAATATAATCAAAACATCTTATGATAATTATTAATATGAGTATAAAAAAAAGAGGTTACCAACAGGTGGTAACCTCACAAAACTGAATCTCAATAAATGTGACTATCCCCCGATAATCACGTTGGTTATTAATTTATCATGACCATTTTTTTGGTAGCGTTATACTTTCCTGCATCTAACTGATAATACAAGATTCCTGAACTACTTAAATCATCACTATTTAACTCGATTATACTCAAGCCTTTAGGATAGCTTCCTTCTCTTTGTAAAACCAATTTACCATTCACATCAAATATCTTAAGCGTAACACTAGATGACTCCGGTAGGCTAAATCCAATCTCTGTTTTACTAGAAAACGGATTAGGTTCATTCTGATAAAGAACAAAGTCTTGTTCCTCATCGCTGTAGTTAAATTGTAGTGTAACGTCATTAAGGATATAACTATCAGAAGTATATGCCTCTGCAGATGTGACTTGTGAAGTAATATTAATCGTATTAGATAATTCTACACTTTCTAAAGCCTCAAAAGTCAATGTAAATAGTACCTCATCACTGCTAACCGATTCTACATCTCCCCAGCTAAAGGAAAGTAATCCATCTTCCTTGATAATTCCAATGTTGTCTTCACTCAGCTCTATCGCACCACTTGCAATATCTACTAACCTAAGACCAGTATGTCTCATCGTAAACTGCATCCCATAGACTGATTGGAAATCCTCACTTCTAAAATCCAATTCTACTCTATCACCAGCCTTTACCGACTGTTGGTCTACGCTCAATACCATATTAGAATTCGCTCTGACTTCACTAGCTATCAGATTGTTAGCTTTTACATTGCTATTCACATCGCCTATCTTGATACCTATAAAATCTTGTGCTAACATATCAGCTGACAAGTCATATATCTCAATATTCTCAATGAATGGAAATGGTGAATAAGCATCCTGAAATTCTTGTGCCTTTTCTACAAACCTCCAACTACTATTACTAGGTAGCTCAGCGTATATTCCCAATATCAACTTTCTAAGTTCTACAAGATCCCTAGCAGATATATTGCCATCATTATTGATATCAGAGGCGATGATCTTGTAAGGACTGTCGAGTATTGTGAGTCCTAGGATATGCTTCTGTATCAAGACAAGGTCAAGCGTACTTACGCCGTTAATATCATCATCATCTCTTGCCGCACTGATCTCATAATCTAATTGCATAGGATTATCCCTGAATGCATACAATCCGTTGTTCTGGGTTAATGCCATCGAAGGATGTTCTGGATGCATAGAAGATATCACTACCTCTACTGCTTCGACCATTACTCCTTGATCTGTCTGGATATCTCCTGCTATCATAGCTGCGCTACTGCTTTCGGTATCTGCGCATACGCCGACATTATCATCCACCCGCAGCATGACCATACACCAATCCTTATTGCGCTCATCTATGGATATTCTACCATTACAATCTGCATCATAACCATCATCCCACACCCACATCGGTAACTGAAAGGTCTGAGATTGTCCGTTCTCTATGAAAAGTCCATTCTCGATACTACCGATACAATCCGTACATGTAAACTCATAAGAATCTCCGCCGTCAATATTCACGGATTCGAATTCTTCTCCTGCGTAGTTAACTGTGATCTCCAGTGACTGATCACTTGGGTCTATCCTACCTTCTACATCATAATCCAAAGCTAATAACTCGTCTAAAAGTCGCTGCTGATCGAATGGATCATTGAGACTAAACGGATAACCTAAGTCTAATACCTGGCCTCCCACTACTATTTCACTAGCTTCTACAGCTACCAAGGTTGCTAGTGGGAATACTACTGTCTGTTTGCAATCTCCACAATTAACATCATCTCCGCTCGGTCTACAACTGATCATCAGATTAGAGATGATCTCTTCTCCTGAGAAAGAGTAAGTCAGTGACTTATCACAATTATCAAAACTCTTCTTATCCGGATCAAAATCGGTTGCCCATATTTCTACAGAACCATTGGTACTCATTACCGCTGTAGAGAGAGCCTCTATACATATCGGTGTAGGCGCTTTGGTATCCGCTACGATCAATTTGGTTGTACAAGTCGCATCGTTATCACAGGCATCCGTCACGGTCCAAGTCACACTGTGTGTCCCTGCTATCATAGCTAGAGCGTTACCATCCTCATCTACTAGATCTACTACTAGCTCTTCACCTGACTGAGTGACTGCTTGATAAGTATAATCACAACTCCTATTACTTCCTAGGTCAAGACATATACTCCACACGAGTTCTTTATCGGGGCAGTCTCCTTCATCTATTGCCGTCTGGCTAATAGTAAAGTCTGTAACAACACAATCTGCATCTGCTGACTCTACTATCTTATCTTCACAGACAGGGAATGTCGGCGCTACATCATCAGATACTGTTATCTTCTGAGTACCATAGCAGACACCTAGATCAGACCCACTATTAGGATTGTATTGACACCAGTCGATGACTGTAAATCGTCTTACTATCTTATAGCAATACTCATCCTGCAAGTCGAATATCTCTACCTTCTCAGAGAACCCGAATAGCCCACAATGATCACCGGTCCATATTGGTGCCGTGTCCATCTCTGCATTAGCACAATCTACTATCGTGTCTCTCGGGAAAACTATATCACCGCAGAACATCGGTCGAGGGTCAGTAACGTTGATTATTTGCTTACAGAACTTCTCTCCTGTATCAAACTTACCATCTATATCCTTATCTACATACCACTTCCTTATAACCTCTCCGGTAGGACAGTGCGTGCTTGGCAGTTCATCTTCATACACAACGTTGACCGCACATGCTCCTCTAGTATCTGGTGTACCTAATACACTCAAGCTGTCTAGTCCCACGTAACAAGAGACTGTAATATCCTTTGGGCAGGTCAGTATCACATTCAACTTATCTTCTACTCTTACATTGGCCCATACTTCGTTATAGTTGTCTCCGGTATTGCCTATGACACCATCCATATTCGCATCATCCCAGACTCTCATCCACACCTTATGTATACCAAAGGTGCCTTCCGTCAGGTCATCACAACAAAACTTGATGTACTGTCCTCCATCTGCATCTACCAGTCCAGTGCTATCTGGATGTAATCCAAAGTTAAGATCTCCTCGATTCCGACCACTAGTGTAAGTATCGTTTCCTAATATTCCACAGAGATCTTTTTCTCTCCGTATTTCTATCTTGACCTGTGGGCTACACACGTCATAACTTCCGTTATTTATACTATTGTAAAATACTTTTGCTACTCCGGCATTTTGACCAGAACTTGTAAGTGAGACGACTATGTTTTCTTTTGCGATGGCTACTGGGGGAATGTTATCTTTTATCCATAATAATGTGGTATCCTGGGTAGAATTGCCACAATTATCACTGACCGTATAAATTAATTTTTGATCTCCTTTTGGGATATTCAAGATGGTATAACCATCATCTGCATCTCCTATGACTTGCAGACTTGGAGAACCATCTAGATGCACCGTGTAGGATATATGGTGCGGAGAACATTTGTCACTTAAGTTACTTGGCGGTGGTACGTCATAGTTGACGCCACATAACCATGGATCAGTACTTAAGCTAACACTATCTTGTATCGTGAAAGTCGGACCTTCCAGATCTTCTATCTTGATGATCTGTACACTCTTCTTAGTATTCGCAGAACACCAGTCATAGACTGTCCATGTCCTGACCACTTTGTATGAAGATACGTAGTCTCCAGTTCCACAGATCGGGATTATGAGGTCCTCTTTATCAGTGATGAGATTACATACCTTATCATTACCATAAAGTGGGATATGGTTAGGACTTGGCGTAGTTCCAGAGCCTGTACCTGTCCAAGTCCCAGAACCGGTCCATGGATCCATTCCTGTCATCCATTCAGATTGGGTAGGCCATGATTTACATTTTCCATCGGCATCCAACATTCCTGGGAAAGCCGAAGTAATACCTATTATTTGTCCTTCAACAGAATAAGTTTCATTGACCTCAGATACTAACTGATTCCACTCATCACAACCGCATATATTTCGCGAGTCTGTTTCTTTAGTCCATTGATCTATAAGTACCCACTGCTCATCACCGCTAGGGTCGGTTATCAGGATGGGAACATCTTCTTTTAATTCTTTTAATTTTTTGAAATGAATTTCTATCGGCGCACATTCATTACAGTTCATAGGTGTCCCTTCTATGTGTGGATATGCAAAAGGTATTCCCTCATTTTCGCAAGTAAGCGGGTCATCTAAGTACGCTGCTATAGAATCTGGATGCTCACTTATATGACATGGAATGGTGATCGCTCCTGTTGGAGGCATCCACACCTTATCCATATCTACAGGATCAAATACGAAGTACTGAGTCGTGATGACCATTCTGACTTCTTCTCCATGCTTATTAACATTAGCGACCCATTCTCTCTTGATGGTATCAATGCCACAACTCTCTGTTGCTTTGATATGCTTATCTTCGAAAATGACATCCAAGTTGCCTGCACAGTGTTCTGTGAAGTCTGGATTAAGATGTGTAGTAAAAGTTGCGTCATTGAGAACTGTTGAAATCTCATTGCAAGCAAATCTACAAGGATCAGTTTTTGGGCAAGTAGCATCTCCGACAAGTCTAGGACCTATATTGTCTTCAGCGAAGAATTTACCCCAACAGCTATTACCACATTGATTAGTAACCTTGTATTCAAAGGTACCAATCGGTATGGTTTCAGTAAGGTCTAGCGCTTGGTTGATTATCCCAAGGTCAGCTATAGTAAGTGTAAACGACGAGCCTTGTGTTGCTGGGTCTCCTTCCAGTAAAAGGTCTGGATTGAAGAGTATCTGACAGTTTTCATCCATGGATATTTGTAATACATTATTACAAACCATAGTACCACACTGGGCACTTAGATGACTCTGAAAAAATAAACAACTAACAAGTACGCCAAGAAATGTAAGCACATTCGAATACCTTCGAAGTACCTTTTCGGTTTTCGGCATGAGAAACGAGTTTTGGTTAATAAATAAAATAACTGAAGGGAGCTAAATCAATATTTTGCTCTCTTCGAATGGGGGAATATGAATTTTAAAATGGATGTACAAATTAGTTGTGCGATGAATGATAACCATTCAAAGTCCTATCACGTCTAACTTATAAGTGGGGGGAGTATAATTATTCTTAGTGGATGACGTAAAGGTAAATGAATAGTTGAGACTAAGATTTTTGTTGTGCGGTAATTATTAAATTTAGCATTCAATAATAAAAATTAAATCTAATGTGTTTCCTTATGTGAGACCAATATACTTGAGCATTCATGAAGGTTTTTATTTCAATATTGTTTTTATTTTTTTCTGGAACTAGCAATAATTTCTTGGTAATAGACTCCTATACCTTAGACAAAGATGCTATCATCAAGGAAGTAAATAAACTAAGAGCTAAAGGATGCTACTGCGGAGGTAAGTATCAAAAACCTGTAGGACCGGTCAAGTGGAATAACACCCTGTATGATTCTGCAATGTCTCACGCAAAAGAAATGTCGAGATATGAATTCTTCTCTCACTACTCTAGAGATGGGAAGGATATCGGTCAACGCTTAACACGCAGAGGTTACCCATGGAGAGTCGTAGGAGAAAATATAGCTGAAGGGCAGCGAAAGTTTTCGCAAGCAATGGAAGACTGGATAGATAGTGAGACACACTGCAAAATGCTTATGGATAAAAGAGTAGATGAGATGGCAGTGGCCCGCTACAAGCGATACTGGGTGCAGCACTTCGGTAAACAACAACCAAAGCCGTCCGAAAAGCAAAGAAGAAAAAATAGGAAATAAGAAATAGGAAATATTCTTACAATTAACTATACATAGTTAGTTAAGTCGAATCTGGCTGATTCCATTGTGGTTTGAAAACCTAAGCCAAACCAAAATTCTCATAATTAGATTTACGTTCAGTCAAGCTCAGTGCAAGCCGTTTGTCGATATGCAAATTCTAGCGAACTCCATTATAAGATTCTGGGAATTCTTTGGAATAAGAGAATTTCTGAAAATTCTCTTATTTAGACTCCCGCTTTCAGGAGAATGAAAATTTCGTCGGACTCCGATGCTGCATCGTAGAATACTTAAGCTTAAACCTTCTTTGCTTCTACTGCTATGAGTTTGTCACAGGCTTCATCAAGTAGTCTGTATACATTTTCAAATCCATCATCATAGTAAGGATCAGGGACTTGCCTATTTGTACCGGGGTAGCTATAATTCAATATCATTTTTATCTTCTGGTCGTGCTCGGCTTTGCTGGACAGCTCAAGGAGCTTATTATAATTAGAGGCATCCATGGCTAAGATCAAGTCAAAATAATCAAGATCAGCACTCCTGACCTTTCTTGATCTTTGTGCGGATATGTCAATACCATACTCAGCAGCTTTATCGATCGATCTACCATCCGGAGGATTCCCGACATGATACGAAGCTGTACCTGCAGAATCAACCTCCCATTGTAAGTTATGATCAATTAATTTTTTCTCCAAAATGCCTTGCGCTAGAGGAGATCTACAAATATTTCCCAAGCAAATCATCAAAATCTTCATAATTACAAATTTACACTACATATATAAATATATATGTATTTGTTATAATATGATAAATAACTACTTATAGTTTAAGAAAGTATATATATGTTAAATTGCAGATATTAGAATTACCATTACTTCTGATAGTTACTATATGTAGGTATTTTAAGTCTTAATTAAAGTAAACGGGGTAATACTCGCTGAAAATCAAAACAATATATTAATAACACCTACTTAAAATTTCTAATCTCATATGGATAAGAGGATATTTTTTCTACTAATTGTACTTGCAATTTGGTGTTTCTTAGGCTTCTGGTTTCATTACTGTAGCTATGGCGGAGGAGACGGCACTGCTTCACATAAATCGACCTTACTGGCGAAAGATGGAGACAACTTGATTGCTGAAGCTGAGACGGCACACTTTAACTTTAGGAACTCTGGTGACTCCTATATGACACCATTAGCTGCTGAAGTAAATAGCGTTATAGACAAGACAGCCAACTTCCTAAAATCAAATCCTGCTAAAGCACTCCAGATCACTGGATGGTACACCGATAAGGAAACTAACTCCAGTACAATGAAAAACCTTGGTCTGGCGAGAGCTGGACACGTAAAAAGGTTATTTACCAATAAGGGTATCGAAGACAGTCAGTTATCTACTGATGGACAGACAGAAAATGACATGGTCTTCTTAGGTGATACCTTGCTTAAAGGTCCTATTACTCTTTCTATAATCGAAAAACAAAATACTGCTATAGATTATGCTACGCTTAAGCAAAAATTCCAGGGTAATCCATTAGTTGTGAATTTTGACACTAGCAATGATCATCCAAGTCTAGATCAAACCCAGCGAAAGGATATAGGAGATTTAATATACTACATCGACAATGTACCTAATAGCTCAATCGACATAAGTGGTCACTCAGACAACAGAGGTAACAGAAATGCCAACATCGCGAAATCAAAAGAACGAGCAGAATTCATAAAAGACTACCTAGTCGACAATGGGCTAGTAGCGGCTAGAGCTAATGTGATTGCGGTAGGCCCCGATAAACCTATAGCGACTAACAATACAGCTGCAGGAAGAGCACAAAACAGAAGAGTAGAAATAACACTCAATTAAAACAAAAATTAACTAATTAAAAATTAACAAACTATGTGTTGGTGGACAGTATTATTCACAATTGTAGGAGCAATTTTAGGTTTTATCATAGGATGGATCTGGAGAGGTAATAAGATCGGTGATCTAAGACAACAATTAGCAAATGCAAAAGCATCCTATGCAAATCTAAAGTCAGGACACGATAAATATGTATCCGAGACATCTGGTCTGCAGAGCAAATTCTCAAGTTTAGAATCTGCGAATGCTTCATTGAGAAATGACTCAGATGCCTGGAAGCTTAAATTTGAAAATGGTCAGGGAGAATTAAATGACCTAAATACTAGGTTCGGGAAGCTTAACTCTGATTTTTCTGCATTCCAATCAGAATCAGAATCTAAGTTTAGCACTTTCAACTCTAGTATATCATCTTATGAATCTCAGCTAGGCTCTAAGCCGAAAGAAATCATAAAAGAGATAGAAGTAATAAGAGAGATAGATAGACCAGTGGAAGTGATCAAAGAAGTAGAGAAAATCGTTGAAAAAGAAGTTGAAAAAATCGTAGAGGTAGAAAAGCCAGTGGAAGTAATCAAAGAAGTTGAAAAGATTGTAGAAGTAGAGAAAATCGTGGAGGTTGAAAAAATAGTAGAGAAAATCGTAGAGGTAGAGAAAATTGTAGAAGTTGAAAAAATCGTAGAGAAAATCGTAAACGTAGATAGACCTGTAGATAAGGTTGTGGAAAAAATCGTAACCGTAGATAGACCCGTAGAGAAAATTGTAGAAGTTGAAAAAATCGTAGAGAAAATCGTTGAAAAGCCAGTCGAGGTTATCAAAGAAGTAGAAAAGATCGTAGAAGTTGAAAAAATCGTTGAAAAGCCAGTCGAGGTGATCAAAGAAGTAGAGGTCATCAAAGAAGTAGAGGTCATCAAAGAAGTAGAGAAGATCGTTGAAGTCGAAAAAATAGTAGAAGTAGAGAAGATCGTTGAAAAGCCAGTCGAGGTGATCAAGGAAGTAGAAGTCATCAAAGAAGTAGAGAAGATCGTAGAAGTCGAAAAGATAGTAGACAGGCCAGTGGAGGTGATCAAGGAAGTAGAAAAAATCGTAGAGAAGATCGTTGAAAAGCCAGTGGAAGTAATCAAGGAAGTAGAAGTAGTCAAAGAAATCAAGGTAGAAGTAGTGAAGGAAGTAGAAGTAGTCAGATATCCTGACCCAGATGAACTCATGAAGATGGTGATGGGCATGCAGGCTAAGGAAGTATCAAGAGAGGTAGTAGGAGAAACAAGAAAAGAGGGTAAAACAAAGACCGTATCAAAGTCAGCAGGCGAAGCTAAGATCGTATCGTCTGATACTACTAGAAAAGCAACTGCTAAAGGAGGAAAGGCTAAAAAAGATGACCTGACTAAGATCGAAGGTATCGGGCCAAAAATTGCGGGCTTGCTGAATGACGATGGTATTGTAACGTTTGAGCAATTAGCAGATGCAAAGCAAACTAGACTCAAGAAGATTCTGAATGATGCTGGTTCTAGATATCAAATGCATAACCCAGGTACATGGCCAAAGCAATCTAAGATAGCTGCAAGTGGAGACTGGGATAAACTTAAGAAGTTGCAAGATGAGCTTGATGGTGGCAAATAATGTCACCCCACATTAAAAATCCAATAGGAAGTGCTTCCATTAGCACTTCCCTATTTTCAAAATATATAATCCAATAACAAACAATAAAATGGCAAAATCAAAAAAAGCAAGCACTAAAAAAGCGGCTCCCCAAAAGAAAACTGCGAAAAAGAAAACGGTGAAGAAGGCTGCTGCAAAAAAAGCTACTGTAAAGAAAGTTGCAGCCAAAAAGACTGCTCCGAAAAAAAGAGTTGCAAAAAAAGTAACTGCAAAGAAAACCGCTGCAAAGAAAAAATCATCTCCCAAGAAGTCTACGGCAAAAAGTAAAATTGCAAAAAAAGTAACTCCTAAGAAATCAATCGCTGGGAAGGTAACTAAAGTAGCAATGAAGAAGGAAGTAATCCATAAGGATGACTTGATACAGCTCATCACAAAGAAAGCTGATGTGAGTGCTGCTAAAGCAAAAATAGCTTATGAAACTATTTTAAGAGAGCTTCCTGCATTTAGGAAGCAGTCTTTTAAAACGGTCAAAGCAACTAAGCAAAAAGCGGTAGCAGTACCTTCTGGCATAAAGATCAAGGAAGTAAAACTAAGTAAAGAGAAAGCAGTAGGTAAGACAGTTACAATAGAGAAAATAAAGAAGGTCGAGATTGAAAAGCCTGTGTATGTAACAAAGATCAAAAAAGTAGAAGTGATCAAAGAGGTTATAGTACCCGTGATCAAGATCAAAAAAGTAACAGAAAAAGTACCAGTACCTGTTATCAAGATCAAAGAAGTAATCAAAGAAATAGAGGTCATAAAGGAGGTACCCGTAATAGTAGAAAAACCTGTGATAAAGGAGGTAAAAGTAATTGTAGAGAAGCCTGTAGAAGTAATCAAGGAAGTAACGCTTGTCAAGGAAGTGATAAAGACCAAGATTCAAAAAGTAGTGGATACAGCTGCTATTGATAAATTGAACGCCAAGATCGGTAATCTAAAGGACGGTCATGCAAAGGACAAAGCGAACTGGAAGAACGACCATGATAAGGCAGTAGGTAAATTAAATGATGATCATGATAAGAATGCTGCTAAATGGAAAGCGAAGAACGGTGGCTTAGCAGATGAGATAGCAGCACTAAAAGCTGAGCTAAAGAAAAAGCCGAAAGAAGTAATCAAAGAAGTAAAAGTAGAGGTAATCAAAGAAGTAGAAGTGATCAAAGAGGTAGTCAAAGAGATAGAAGTAGAAGTAATCAAAGAAGTGGAAGTGGAAGTAATCAGAGAAGTAGAAGTTACTAAGCAAATCGACTTCAATGCGCTGTCTGAAATGATGAAGGGAATGAAGACCGTAGAGGGCGAGAGAACAGTAGTAGGAGAAAGCAGAACGACTGGAGAAGGTAAGATAGTAGATAGAAGAGAAATTACCTCTGGAGGTAGTACAGTTGTAAAAGATGATCTCACAAAGATAGAAGGTGTAGGACCAGCTATTGAGAAGCTATTGCAAGGTGATGGTATCTTTTCCTTCCGTCAACTTGCCGAATCTAAGGCTTCAGAACTAAGAGCGATATTAGAAGCAGGTGGTTCTAAGTTTACTATGCATGACCCTGGCTCATGGCCTAAGCAAGCAAAACTGGCTGCTGATGGTGCTTGGGATAAGCTAAAGACACTACAAGATGAACTAGATGGTGGAAAGTAGTTTCCATAATATCTATAAATAATTTAAAGCTGTAACAGGTTTCTGTTACAGCTTTTTTTATGGGGCTTGGTGAATAGCCTGTAGCATATACCATCCTGTTTAAAAATGACACATTAAGTTTTAGAATTAAGTTCTTAAGGACGAGGCGAAAAACGCAGAGAAAGCCTAGCTATCACGAACCTGCCTGGCCGGCGAGACAGGTATTTTCAACGATAAAAATGAGCGCTTAAATTAAAATATTAGTGTAATCTTTGAGCAGGATGGTTTTATATTGCATTTACATTTGATTTGTTTCTTCTGCATCGCTCACTACAGTACTTTACTGCTGTCCAATTCTTAGCCCATTTCTTTCGCCACTTAAACGGGAGCTTGCATACGAGACATGTTTTCTCAGGCAATTCTGATTTCTTCATATATCTAATGAACAATAACGAGATTTAAAAGTTTGGTAAGATAAGCATGGAATTAAATGATATCGACATAGACAGGATCGTTGAGATGGGATGGGAAGATAGGACCACCTTTGATGCTATCACAATGCAATTTGGAGTGTCAGAAGCGGAAGTGATCAAGATAATGCGTCGCGAGATGAAGCCTTCTAGTTTTAGGATGTGGAGAGCAAGGGTACAAGGCCGATCTACCAAGCATGCCAAGAAAAGAGTCTTCACAGAGGGGAGACACAAATGCTCTAGACAAAAGCACATTAGCTTTAATAAGATATCGAAGCGGTAAAATAAAAAAGCTGAATCAATTATAAGTAATTGATTCAGCTTAAAAATATATCTAGCTAATTGTGTTAATTGCTATTTTTCGCAGGGAGCTCTTTCTACATTGAAAGCTCCTTCTATAGTTTCTTCTACTCCCTCTCTATTTGTTACCGTTCCACTGAAAGAACCGATCATAGATTCTTCTGTCACATCTGTAAGTACTACTTCGATTTCTCCTTGACTTACTTTAGCATCGTTTTCGAGATCATCAGGATTTTCTATGTTTATCTTAGCAGCTATAGCTTCGTAAGTTCCTGGCATGGGCTCTTCAGAATCAGAGAACCATGACAGAGAAAAAGTTTCACCAGCGTCTTGTATTCCTTCTTTTGCTTCGAGATCGATATTGTCTCCCGCTACGATCAAATACATGGTCTTATCGAATTCTCCAAAAAGCTGTTCTAAGAATTCATCAAGTTTTTCTTCGCTAATCTCTTCTTGACCTTCCTCTGTATCTAGTTTTTCTATTTGTTCTTTTATCCTATCTAGATCAATTTGTTCTTTTATTATCTGTCCGAAATTGCAAGCCAGCCCTATCCCTTCAGATTCTCCATTAGATCTAGTGGTTGCTATTTGGATTCCTTTAAGGTCATCGTCATCCATCTCATCGCTATCAGAGTTGCAGGAAGTCATCGAAAAACTTAATAATAACGCAAAGAATAAAGTGTATTTAATTAAAGCTTTCATTTTAATATTATTTATTTATTTATTTATACAAAAGTACACTAGATAGACTATCCAAATCGGGACTATCACATTACTTTAACATATATCTATGATCATAGGAGACTTTTAAAAAGTCTTTAAGCGCAATTCAAAGTAAGTACGGTGATCTCAGGTCGCATCCCGACCCTACCAGGGAAAGCTATATAGCCAAATCCACGGTTTACATAAAGGTATTGTTCTGAATCATCATACAATCCCATCCATCTAGGATATCTATACTTGGCAGGGCTCCACTTAAGAAAAGGCAAATTAATACCAAACTGAAACCCATGTGTATGACCCGCTAAACTGATTTGAATCTTCTTCCTGTGCGAAATAACTTTAGCATCCCAATGACTAGGGTCATGCGTCATCAGAATACAAAAATCATTTTTATCGACTCCGTCTAGTGCTTTATCCAAATCACCTCTTTTAGGCGTCCAGTTTGCATTTCCCCAGTTCTCAACCCCTACTATTCTGATACTTGAACCCTTAATTTCTATCCTCCGATTTTGATTGTTAAGCAAGGTGAACCCCATTGCCTCATACTTATCAAAGAAATCATTCCAGTAGCTTTCTTTATCCGGCTGCCTGTATGCGCCATAATAATCATGATTACCTAAGACGGCAAAAGCACCATACTCAGACTTTAATTTTTTCAACTCCTCTATGTATGGATTAACCTCATCCTTGTGGTCATTCACGAGATCACCTGTGAATAATATTATGTCTGGTTTCTCCTTATTAATGAGGGCTACCCCTTTAGCAAGTCCTTTGCTGTTATCATAACTACCCGCATGGATATCTGATATTTGTACGATCCTGAATCCATCAAAAGCTGTGGGGAGATCTTTAAAATAAAGGTCTAGCTTTTCTACTTTGTAGTTATGTCTACCTATAGTCACTCCGAAGATCATTATCAAGAATACACATCCAGCTATACAGGTAAAGAAAATAACTAGCCCATCTATTCTGTGAGGTAATACAAACCCGTCACTAGACTTAACCACTCCATAAATAATCCTGCACAAGTCATAGCAAAAAAGTAAACCACAATAAATCAGGGTAGTGACTAAAGAACTTATCAAATAACCGATGTAGAAATTGATTCCAGACCCGTGGAACAGAGACCTGTCCCGTATCTTTTGATCTAGCCTAAAGTAGGAGATGGCCCCTAATAAAATACTTAGCAAGAATATTATCTGAAAAACTAAACGACCAGAACCATCAATAAAAACTAAACCTAGACTATGATACACATAGTAGTTAAGCCCCAACTGCAATAAAACAAATAGAATTAATCTCGTACCCACTGTGGTTCTTTATTATTTAAACTGCTATCCCAATCTATAAAAAAAACCTAATGGCTTGATCCTCGATAAATAGTTTTATTATTTCTCTCAAACTCATGCTAACTGTCCAATCTTGTTTATTCACAAGCTATTGTTATTTCTAAAAATTCGAAAACTTAATAAAGTAAATTTCTCAGATCGTTTTAGATTTAGTGTTTATTTGTAAATCCACTTAATGTTCGCACTCAGGCCGTTGCTCATTTTCAAATTACTTATCATAATTATACTTTGCTCTTGTAGCAACAACCTACCTAAGAATACTCAGCCAAAATTATCATTTGACCATGTGCCTGCACCTTTCAAAGTGGATGAATCAAAGATCAAATTTGCGACTGATATCCCCTACGGTGAACATACAAATAATAAGTTCGATATTTTTCTGCCTACCTCGACCACCAAGACTCCATTGGTCATCTTTATTCACGGAGGTGGATTTACTCATGGATACAAAGAGCTAGCCTATGAGCGCTACGAGACCCAGATCAGAGAATTTTTAGATAAGGGTTTCGCATTTGCCTCTATTGGTTATAGATTTTTGCAAGACTCAGATGAAGGCGTCATCAGCTCCATGGAAGATAGCAAGAGATGCCTGCAATTTATTAAGTACTATGCGAGTAGTTTCAATGTGGATAAGACTAAGGTCGTCTGCTTTGGTAGCTCTGCTGGCGCCGGCACTTCCCTCTGGCTAGCGCTCCACGATGATATGGCAGACCCCACCAGCTCCGACCCTATCTTACGAGAATCTACTCGTATGCCTGCAGTAGGTGCTATAGCTACTCAGGCCACGTATGACATTATGAGATGGGAAGAAGTATTTGCAGACTATGGAGTTTCTATATCACGGATTCCTTCTCAACTATTGCAACAGTTAAATCCCTTCTATGGATTGGACGATTTCAGCGAAGTGCATGATGCGGATATCGTAGCCTATAGAAAAAAAGTAGACATGCTCAGTCTGATGGACTCAGCTGACCCTCCTATCTGGATCAAAAACGAACAAAAAGATGTCCCTCCAATGTTTGACCTGCAGCATCATCCTGCACATGCTAGATTGCTAAAAAAATATGCCGATAGTATCGGTATTGAGAACAGGATATATATTCCTGGTTTTGATATTGAAGACCCTTCTGGCGAAGGACTGATCGACTTTTTTGATAGGATACTTAACTGAATTATTAATACCTATTTTTTTTGGATAAAGAATGAAAACTCTGGTTGCGAGAAACTAGCTTCTAAAGACTGCTATTAATATTAAAAACGAACAACTATGAAATCTGCAATCTTCCTTGATTTGATATGAGCCAAAACCATCCTAATCCGTGGATAGAATCTAAGGTGATAGCCTTTGATATTCCAGTTGGAGGAGAAGTGGAGTTACGATTATATTATAGTATGGGAAAACTGATCACAACAATTACAGACACCTATACGGTCGGACCCAATGAGATCAAGATCAATAGAGATAATATTTCATTACCCGGAAAATACCTGTATGAATTGAGATACAAGGATTCCCCAATACAAAAGCACATAGTAATTCCCAATCAATTACCAGTCAAATAATGGTGTAGGCCAATACTTCTATCTCAGCAATAAATGTATATAGGCAAGTCCAGACTTAAGAGCGGGCTATTTTTCATCCATTGACTTCAATCAAATCGCCTTCACTCATCACTATACCTATCATTGAGCCGTGAGACGATGCTAATGGGTTTCGTTGAAAGGACTTTGACTATATAGGCAATCTCAAGCAGTCAAAACAGCTGATCATATGACATTAAAGAAATTCAACGACGATTTTTCTTGATTCACCGATCTTACTTAAGATCAGTGTAGATCTGTCCGATACTTGAAGTATTATTAATTTTAAATACAAAGTGCTTATGAATGTATCATCAAAACTTAAAGTTCTCCTACCCGCCACTATGATCGTTTTTTTCATATCGAGTTGTATTCCTTCTCTACATCCTATATATAGCGACTCTACGATAGCAGTTGATGATAGACTCTTGGGAACTTGGTCGATAGAATCTTCATCTGAAGTCGCTTCACTACTAGGAGACGTACCATTAAATTATGATCTCGAGATAACCTCAGATGGGGATAGTTTATTTATTCTTTCTGACCCTGGTGCCAATACTAAAGTGACCAAGAAAATGATCACAGAGGCCTTCGATTTGCAGCAAGGTAGTATTTTCCCATCGAGTAAGTCTAGATGGACATTTGAGCGTGCCGCTGAAGTGGAGTTTGAAAAAAAGTGGGGTGAGAATAGTTCATCTAATATTACTATGTCAGTGGGTACACGATCATTTGCACCAGAAGGATATGAGGTTATTACAACCAATGAACTACCATTTTATATTTTAACGCATCAAGAGGTTGAAGAAGGTGAAACTGTTATTAGTTATTTGCTGGTGCATATGACTGAGATCGGGGGAGAGATGTATTTGGATTTTGTTCCTTTCCCTAAAGGCGATAAGCGTCGTCAAGGAGAATTTTCAGCGAACTATATTAGTGGACATACTTTCGCTAAGGTCGAGTTTGAGAATGGAAAGTTACTTATTAAAATGTTTGATGGGACATTCGTAGAAGAATTGCTTCAAAGTCGCAGAGTGAGATTGCGTCATGAGAAATTAGGTGTAGATGGTAATATTGTACTTACTGCTTCCACTAAAGAGCTTAGAGCTTTTATATCAAAGTATGGAGACAATTCCGAATTATTTGATGAGGCTCAGATCTTTACGCAACTGTAGATATGGTGTTAGAACTTATAAAATATAAAAGAGCATATCATACTATCTTTTGGATGGTGTGCTTTTTCATTCTATTCAGGCTATTTACTCAGGACTTTTACAATGGCTTAATAGACTATATCCATACAGGACTCTTTATCATTCCTTTGATTACGATCGTCTATCTCAATAGAAGGTTAATGAAGTATGCAATAGATAAAAAAAGTCCAGGTCAATATATACTGGGTGTAATAGTTTTGATTCTAATTGGAGTAGGTCTTCATTTTTTGATTTACAACTTTCTAACAGATCTAGTCTTTAAGGGTTTTTTCATAGCTAGCTACTTTACAATTTTAGAGGTTGCACAATACAGTTTAATTTTTCTTTTCCTTACCTCAGTGCTGAAGTTGGCCAAAGATTGGTTTGTAGTCAAGGACCGAGAAATACAACTCGTGCAAGAAAATCATCAAGTACAATTATCTTCGTTAAAGTCTCAGATCAACCCCCACTTTTTATTCAATAGTTTGAATAACATTTATTCCCTCTCGACTGATAGTCCAGGTTCAGTTCGGAATTATATATTGAAATTATCTGATGCCTTACGTTACATGCTATATGAGACGGATGAGGATAAAGTACACTTACAGGCTGAGTTAACTTATCTATCGGATTATATTGCTTTGGAAAAACTAAGAATGAGCACGCCCGAAGCAGTGTCATACAGGTATCCTGAGAATACTTCAGAGTTGATTGCGCCATTGTTATTGCTGCCTTTAGTTGAGAATTGTTTCAAGCATTTAAATAAGCAAGATCCTAATATCGACATAAATGTTATGCTTGAAGATACCCTACTAACGATCACTACGATCAATACATTCATCAAACCTCCACCTAAAGCAATTGGAGGTTTAGGGCTTGATAATTTAAAAAAGAGATTAGAACTACTATATCCAAAAAAATACGAATTGTTCACTAAGACCAATAATGGCTTGTATCATAATACACTAAAGATAGATCTTAGACCATGAGATATACCATGCTAATTGTAGATGATGAACCATTGGCCCGCAAAGTGATCTTTGAGTTTATTAATAATATGGAGAATGATGCCATAATACTTGAAGCAGGCGATGCCATAACTGCGCAGAAAATACTCGCTGAAAGTAAAGTAGATATCTTATTTCTGGATATCAATATGCCATTGATGACAGGACTAGAATTCGCAGCGTCCAAGGCTGGAGATGCACTTACAATATTCACAACTGCTTATGCTGAACATGCTGTGGAAGCATTTGAACTGGCAGCGTTTGATTACTTGGTAAAACCTATCAGTTACTCAAGATTCCAAAAGTCGTACAGCAGAGCCTTAGAGCATCTGAACAGTGATCAGCCCACTGAGAATTCTTGGATGATGATCAAAGAAGGTAAACGGATATATAAAGTACCTTATAGCGAAATATACTATCTAAAAGCTTATGGTGATTATGTAAAGATTTTTACTCAGCAGAAGACGTACTTAATGAAAAGTAGGCTTACAAAGTTGGATCAACAGCTTCCTGAAAATTTTGTAAGATCTCACCGTTCCTACATTGTTAACATAGAAGGAATCTCCTACTTAGAAGGTAATCATGTTGTCATTGACGATAAGAAAATTCCAATTTCAGAAGGATATAGAGGTCAATTGTTAGAGAGGTTGTAATGAATGGAATTTCACCACAGGAATTAAAAATGCCATGTCATGTTACCTACACAAAACATCCGTTTGAGTTGATAGTTTCTGTTAGTTATGGTAAAGAGGACGCTCAATTACTTAAGTGCCCTCTCCTTGTTGTGATAATAAATTCTCTAATACCTTATCAGTATACTTTATAATCTATATCCTACGCTGAAACTAAACACTCTCTCTGGATTAAATCTAGCATAATTTGATTGACAGTTCCGAATGCCTCATAGAAATTGATCCCAGACCCGTGGAACAGAGACCGGTACCGCATCTTTTGATCTAGCCTAAAGTAGGAGATGCCCCCTAATAAAATACTTAGCAAAAATATTATCTGAAAAACTAAACGAACAGGCCCATTAATAAAAACTAAACCTAGACTATGATACACATAGTACTTAAGCCCCAACTGCAATAAAACAAATAGAATTCCTGGTTTTGACATTGAAGACCCTTCTGGCGAAGGACTGATAGACTTTTTTGATAGGATACTTAACTGAGATATAAATTCCTATTTTTTTTATAAAGAATGAAAACTCTTGTTGCAAGGAACTAGCTTCTAAAGACTTCTGTTAATATTAAAAACGAACAACTATGAAATCTGCAATCTTCCTTGCACTCATAAACCTATGTTTACTCTCCAGTTCCATAGCTAGTGATTTTGAGATCAAGTCCTTTCATACCGACATCACTATTAGTGAGGATGGAACATTCCAAATAAAGGAAACCATAGATATATTCTTCAACGAAAAAAGAAGAGGAATCTATCGTCTCATCCCTTACCAATACTTGATAGATGGAAAGAAATACAATATCAAGATCACAGATATAAAAGTAGAAGGTGAAACGACTAACATCTCCAATCAAAACAAAAACAAAAAAATAAGAATCGGCGAATCAGATATCTATATCACTGGGCATAAGACCTATTACATTAATTATAAAGTAACTAATGCCCTGATCAAACATCCAGAGGATTATGAATTTTATTGGAATTTAACTGGAAATGAATGGGAGGTACCGATTAATATGGCTAGCTTCTCTATTAACTATCCAGAACAAATAGCATTGAAAAAAGAAGATATCAGAATTTTTGCTGATGATTACGGTAGTAAATTCACTGCAGTGGATTACGATATAACAGAAAGTAAGCTTGAGGGAAAGTCCACAAAAACAATAAGCCCTGGGGATGGTATTTCTGTAGCGACCATGATACCATCTGAGCACTTAAGCATCACCGAAAGTAGTTTTAGTCATAGGGTAATTCCTAAAGTCTACCCTACAGATAAGTACTTCCCTATACCGGCACTCCTAGTAGCTTGGTTTTTGTGGTTTTGGAAAAGTAAGGATAGGCATAAGTTACCTATCGAAGTAGAAGACCAATACTATCCCCCGGATGATATGAGTCCTACAGAAGTAGGCGCTTTCTATGATCACAAAGTAAATAATCGAGATATGCTAGCGCTAATCCCTAAGTGGGGTAACGAAGGGTTGATCAGGCTAGAATCAATACCCAAAAGAGATGAAGAATATGATATCTACTTTCACAAAGAAGCAGACATAGATATCAACGCACCAGTATATGAGCAAGAGCTTTTTAATGGATTGTTTGAAAGTAACAAGGTCATATTTCTAGAAGACTTAAAAAATAAATTCTACAACATCTTCAGTGCTAGTAAATCCGCGTTCAGTAAAGATATTTTCCTTGATCAACTTTATGATCAAGAGTCAAAAAATAAATTCCACAACCGATGGACTACTATCCTTTGGATTGGACTTATACTTTTAGGGATATTCTTGATGATCAAATTTCAATTTTTCATCACAGGTGTTTTTCTATTCTTGTTGAGTATTGTAGGAATGATAATCACTTATTCAAGACCAAAGATCAGTGAAAAGGGATTCAGGATACAGAATCATCTTAGAGGTCTGTTAAACTTTCTCGACGATCCTGATGGTGAGAAGATCAAGAACCTTATGAAAGAAGACGTCGCCTATCTAGACAAAATATTTCCTTATGTAGTAGCATTTGGCCTCGATAAAAAATGGAATAGCAAGCTTAAAACTATCGATGGGGTATATCGCAACCCTACCTGGTATTATGAAACTAAAAATGCAAACAGTAGTGGCTCAATGGGTTCGTTCAGTGAGGCTTTTAGCCCAAGTAAGATCGAGAGTGCGTTTACCTCTATGCCTGCTAGTAGTGGCTCTCAAGGTGGCGGTGGGGTCTCTGGAAGTTCTGGTGGAGGGTTTGGCGGTGGCGGTGGCGGGAGCTGGTAAAATAAATTTTTTGAGTATTTTTCTAGCAAATAAGAATCAATGCCTAGAACTAAACTATCAGACGAGCTAAAAGAGGCCATAAAAACACTCCCCAACAAGGAGAAAGATAAATTACTTTTTCGCTTGCTACCCAAAGACCAAAAGCTTGTCCATCAGTTAGAATTCAAATTATTAGAAAATGAAGAAACAACTGAAGAGAGGAGAGAAAAAATAAAAGAGGTCATTCTCGAAAGCTGCGAAAATTACCCTAGGCAATATCACTCCCCTAGTTATCTAGTATGGAACCTAAAAGATCTCAGCGGAAAGATCAATTACCATACGACCATAACCAAAGATAAGATAGGAGAAATAGAACTCAACTTACTGATGCTCAACGAAGTCCTTGGAAAAAATATAGTCAGAATCACTAGTGAAGATAAATGGCAAGTAAGGAAACTGGCAGAATATGTGGTTGCTAGAATAAAAAAAATAAACACCCTACTAGGAAAAATTCATGAGGACTATCACCTTGAATTTGAGACAGATATAGATACGCTAAAGGAAATAATAAATAAGCTTCCAATATTCATCAAGATCGCGGAAGATAATGATATCGACATGACGTTGATAGAATAGAGAATATTTACTTCGATCTTCCTTTCTGTGTATGTTATAATTACAAACATTTATCTCTTAGTTTAAAAGTATTTTTGTCGGATGAATCATGTATTGGATGATACGATAGTGGCGCTGAGTACTCCTTCTGGAGTTGGGGCTATAGCGATGATCAGATTATCGGGCCCACAAGCAATCCGAATTTCGGATGAAATATTTTTAGGAAAAAAACTTGGGGATCAGAAAACACATACCATTCATTTCGGTAAAATAATCGATAATGAACAGGTGATCGACGAGGTGTTAGTCAGTATTTTTAAAGGTCCAAGATCATATACTGGTCAGGACACTACAGAAATATCGTGTCATGGCTCTCCCTATATCTCTGAGCAGATCATCAAGCTATGTATCAAAGCCGGAGCACGCACAGCTAATCCAGGAGAGTTTACCATGAGAGCATTTCTCAATGGTCAGATAGATCTATCACAAGCAGAGGCCGTCGCAGACCTGATAAGCTCGGAGACCCAGGCACAGCACGAACTTGCTATTAATCAGATGAGAGGTGGTTACTCGGACATGATAAAATCGCTTCGTGATAAACTTATAGAATTTGCGAGTCTCCTAGAACTCGAAAATGATTTTGGTGAAGAGGATGTAGAGTTCGCAGATAGATCAGCCTTAGTTAAACTTGTGACTAGTATCAAAACCCTCATCGGAGAACTGCTCCAATCGTTTGACTATGGTAATGCCATAAAGGAAGGTATCCCCGTAGCCATCATCGGCAAACCTAACGTCGGTAAATCAACCTTACTCAATAAACTACTAAATGAAGACCGAGCTATTATCAGCGCTATACCCGGTACAACAAGAGACATCATAGAAGACACTATGCAGTTAGATGGTATTTTATTCAGATTTATAGATACCGCAGGGATCAGGGATACACAAGATGAGATAGAGCAAATGGGTATCGCCAAGACAAAAGAGCAGATCGAAAAAGCACAGATCATTTTATACATTGATGAGATCAAAGAAGATCACAATGAGATAACATCTGATTTTAAAAAACATGATCTCTCAAATAAGAAAACGATCATTCTTCTTAACAAGATCGATAGTTTCCATAAGTGTCATAGCTATGATGTAGAAGAGGCTGTGGGTACCTTAACCAATCGGACCCCAACTATTGCCATCTCAGCAAAAGATGGTAAGCATATAGAGAAACTAAAATCTACACTAACTCAGATTATTACTTCGTCTAAATCATCAAGTAATATTGTAGTCTCTAATCTAAGACATCATGAAGCACTAAATAATGCCAATCAAGCCTTACTAAAAGTTTTGGATGGCTTAAATCAAAATATCAGTTCAGATTTCTTAGCACTTGATATCAGATATGCCTTGTCTAGCCTTGGAGAGATCTCAGGAGAGGTGTCTACAGACGACCTATTGGATTCTATATTTAGAAATTTTTGTATTGGAAAGTGAATGAGACAGGATATTGTTTCACAAGATTCGTCTTCGAATTCATCTCGACCAAAGGAAGAGATCTCATAATTTAATACTCAAACCATCTCCGAATTCACCATAAATAAATGTGAAGAGTTATTTGAACTACATAATGACAATAAGACAAGAAATTTGCGTGCGCGAAAAAGAACAGAATGAAAAAATAATTGCTTTCCTCTCCTGAAGATCTCTCAATCCTACGTCCCTCGAGAAGACAAAAAAGAAGAGTATCCCACAATCCATTAATCCTAAAAATCCTAATTCAGACCGCTAAGCCTCTTAGCCCATGTAACCCACCTTTTCATTTTTAAGGATGAACTAAGAATAATAAGAGTGCTAATGCACTCTTATCGTAGTGAACCTCAAGCTCCGTCTTGAGAATGGGATAGAAAATACAGCGGGTCACAACTTCGGTTGTAAGCAAGAGTGTATTAGCCACTATAATACCAATTTGACTAAATAAACGCTTAGTAAAACATAATAGATTGCACTTATTCTTTAATTTCAGTTATTATGATGATAGCCTTCCAATCCTTTTATTGAGACTATATAAATTAAAAATCAATGAACAACTTTTCGCACCCACGTGCACTTTGGATGCTTGTTTTTTTAGAAGGTGGTATGGTGATGATCTCAGAACTATGTGCTGCTAAATTACTGGCTCCCTTTTATGGTAATTCTATCTATGTATGGGCAGCTGCACTATCTGTCACTCTTGGCGGACTGGCGTTGGGATATTATATAGGTTCTACTCTTTCCCAAAAAAAAATAACAGAAAACATTCGTCACTTAAAATACGCGCTTATTATCGGAGGGCTATGGATGATCCTTATGGTTCCTATCTCGGCTAAGATCATGCCGCTCTTATTGAACTTACCTTTAGGTGTGGGTGCTTCAATATCACTTATGATTTACTTAATGCCGGCGCTCATTTGTTTTGGAATATGCTCTCCCTTATTCATCAACATTTTAAATCAAGCTTATAAGCAAGAGGCTGGAACTACAGCTGGCAAAGTCTACGCCTTCTCTACTATAGGAGGTATAGTGTTTACGATGTTGACTGGCTTTTATTTCATCCCGTCACTTGGATTGAAAATAACCCTTTTGATGAGCGGATTAGCTATGGGAATTAGCAGCCTGTCTATTTTAGGATTTAAAACTAAAATTCCAGGAATCGCTGCTAGTATTTTATTGGTGCTGGGTGTAGTGTTTAGTTCGTTTGTGAAGCCAGAGTATAGGGATGATATTAAAGTATTGTCTGAAAGCGATGGTATACTAGGAAATATAAAAGTAGTAGATCTCCTTGCTGAGGGATTTTCTGAAACTCCCACACCCGGCAGAGCCCTAGTCGTAAATAATTCAATACAAACGTTTCTAAAAACTGAAGGCCCGCAATATAGTCATTGGCATTGGGCTTATTTGATTCCTTCTATTGCGGGTGTCAAGACTTCTGGTTCAGATGCATTATTGGTTGGACTGGGCGGCGGCATCACGTACAGGCAATTCGAATCCATCGGACTTAATACGGATGTAGTAGAACTCGATGCGAGGATAAAAGAATATGCCATAAAATATTTTGATGTCCCCCAAGATGCACCGATCTACATAGATGATGGTCGGCATTTTATAAAAAAAAGCAAGAAAAAGTATGATCTAATATACTTTGACACTTTTTTTAGCGAATCTCAACCTGAACATCTTCTGACGAAGGAAGGCATACAAGATGCGATTTCAATATTAAAAAAAGATGGATTTATGATCATCAACTTCTATGGTTTTACGGATGGTGAAGAGGGATATGCTGCTAGATCCATCATGAAAACAATTCTTCATTTAAATCTTAAGCTTCATGTCATCCCGACTCCTGGAGAACAAAGCAAAAGAAATCTTTTTTTTGTCGTTAGTCCAGGGAAATTACCCAATTATTTCGACACTCGATATCAAGAACCAGGAATGCCTGTTTTCGACCAATGGAGCCATATCGTAACAGACGAAAGAGATTATGATATTACAGATGGAGAGATTCTTACAGATATGAAACCTAATCTCAGTCTCCTCTTCCGTAAGGCAGCCTTACAATGGAGAAATGGCTACAATGAGTATAGTATAGAACAATTGTATCAGTGAGAAATTGAAATTTATTTTGAGGGGGTAAGGAGCAAATTTTGGTTGTATTCGCATTTTCTTTTTCTGTGTGGCTGTAACCTTCGCCCACCACAACCCAAAAGGGAGTTATATGCTCAAGGCTTTTATCTTTGCTCGTGTCAACTTCAGGTATGATGGATATTTTTATAGCTGTCCCTGCACGCAGCTTACTCTATCGCCTACACAGACAAATACTAAAGGGTAAAATATTCATAACAATCGAAAGGAATTTTCAAATAAAATCAATAATATAATCTTGGTTAATTAATACTCTCTCATTATTAACCTATCTTTAAATTTACCTCCTGTTGAATAAAAGTAAATGTTGCTAGCCTTTTAATATTGAAAACCTAAATTTAATCTTATAGACATATTTCCATATGTACGAACATCGTCCTTTAGCAGCTCTAGCCATCAACATGAAGTCCTTGTTGACAATATCGATATTACTATTAAGTCTTAGTCAAATATATGGTGCAGTTCAAGTCGACTTTTGTTATGTGATCAACGAAAGAAGTGGGGACCTCATCCGTGTTGCCCAAGATGGATCTCAATTCGCTACGATCGGTCAGATTGCAGAGACCAGTGTCGAGGCCATCGCTTGGGATCGCATAGGCGAATTATGGATGTTCGATGCAGATTCGGGCGCTAACGGAGCGTTCTACACATTGGACTTAGCGACGGGATTATCTACTTACAAGCATCCTGCTCCTACTGCCATTCGCTCCGATGTTGGAACCGTACATCAGATCAAGGATGTTGACTCTATGGATTTTGATGCTTTTGATTCTAATATACTGTGGTGCGTCGAACGCATCCAAGGCGGAGTGGACCTTCTATTTTCCCTGGACGTAACTACGGGACAAGTAATAGGAAATACTGCATATCCTGTGACTGGTGTTGGATTAGACATTGATGATCTTGCGATCGATCCACTTACAGGCACCACGTACGCCATCTCAAATACCAATGGGATGGGTGATCAATTGATCGTCCTCGACACATTATCTGGAGCAGGCTTTGTCATCGGTAACCTGCTTGAAGGGGGAGTCCAGATTATCGACATGGAGGGATTTGGTTTTGATGTGGATGGACAACTGATCGGTACCACCGGCAGAGATGGCGACCCCTTCTCAAATGCTCTTTATTTTATAAATAAGGCCACAGGAGCTGTTGAATTTCTCACAGTAATTGATCCTAGCCCATGTGCAGATATCGAGTCCATTGCGTGTTTCAATGCTCGGATCGAACTAAGAGCTTTATCTAAGAGGAGTCTTCTCAAGAGCAATGACGATCCTGATCCTTGTGCGGAGTTCACTTTATTATTTGCATCGGGAGACCTGAGTTTTGATGATCCTTGTAGCTGTGAAGATCCATTGAATTGTACAGTGGGAGGCGTCATATATTTTCATGATATACTGACTGTACGCTCAGCTGATCCATTACTACCATTGGGTAGTGGAGAGATCATCGAGATATTGGGAGGAGCGACGGACTTTTACACAGGGGCACCCTGCCCAGGTATGGTAGTCCCAGCGGGAACGTTGATACCCGAGAGCAGCACTGCTGGTGTCTATGAGATCAATTTCTGGCGACCAGGAGGTGTTGTACCAAGTTTGATGGTAAGCATTAATGGCGGTGCCGCGATAGAAGTACCAGCTGCTACATTTGAGCCGGTATGTATTACTACTTGTCCACCGACATCTATACCTATACCTATCCCAACTATGGGGCAATGGGGATTGATCTGTCTTGGGTTATTGCTTTTGATCTTTGGGGTGGTTGCTGTAAAAGAGCGGAAGATAGCTTTGGGAAAATAACTATCTGTCCTTAGATTTTCTAAATTACTATCATTAAGTCAAGAGTTTACTTTTAGATTGTTAATGAGATGTAGCAACAAAAGAGATAGCAGAGATAATAAAACATGAGTGGTGTGATATGTGGACAGACGAATTTGCAAAACCATTTCTCCAAAAAATCAGGCAAGTCCAAGATACTGAAAGAGACCTGATAGAAACAATTAAATATGGTGCAAAACTATTCATCGACCCTAATATGAAGAAGGGAAAATATAAAGGAAAGACCCACAAAATATTTGCTGATGGGCTACATGAAATATTCAAAGTGATGGAGGGAAAGAGATTATTCGGATCGTTTGGGTTTACATTACCAAAGAATCAAAATGTAGAAACTAATAACCAAATGGTCAACGATTGCGAAAGCTAGAAATATGAAAGTAGTACGGCAGATTATGTCAATGTAGCTACTGGACAACTCATGACAAATTACATACCTGATGCAGCGTTAGATCTTATATTAGCTGATATCGATACGGAGTTAATTTAGTATTAAGACAATACCACACAATCTAAATACACCTACTACCACTAGAGTTTATAACAAAAAAACTAAACCTTTGGTACATAAAAGATTGTAAATAAATTTTATCTTTCGAGGCCTTGGATTTAAATCGAGTATACATACAACCACTTTTAGATTGAGAACGTAGTTTATTTTTTATCTATTTAATTATGAAAAAGCAACTTCCTTTAAACTGTAACATCGCAAATAAGGCTAGCAGATACTTTAAAGTCCAAGCCTTTGTTATCGTTTATTGCCTTCTATTTTCTGTATATCAGTCCAATGCTCAATGTGGGCAGGCTAATGTTATTTCTCCAATTAATAATCCTAGATCTACAGACTCTCATGCACTTAGTTGTGATGGTAGCACCGCAGTTTGGAGTGGCACAGATGCTATGGGAGTCATTCAGATCTATAAAAATGATGTTGTCATCTCTAGTGGGTCTACGTCTAACTTTAGCCCCCAAATTAGTTGTGATGGTAGTGATGTAGTTTGGTACGCCAGAGATGCTATGGGAGTCATTCAGATCTATAAAAATGATGTTGTCATCTCTAGTGGGTCTACATTTAACCAGCTGCCCCAAATTAGTTGTGATGGTAGTGATGTAGTTTGGTCCGGCAGAGATGCTATGGGAGTCATTCAGATCTATAAAAATGATGTAGTTATATCCAGTGTTCCTTTTAATAAATTTCGACCCCAAATTAGTTGTGATGGTAGTGATGTAGTTT
>ENA-ORXT01001387-ORXT01001387.1-marine-metagenome-genome-assembly--contig:-NODE-1387-length-32966-cov-10.092767_pt1 | contig 32966 bp, 22 predicted proteins | sample MGYA00237868_ERZ511482 | MGnify/ENA metagenome assembly ERZ511482 | reverse complement strand
TTACGCCAAAACATATCGGCCCGCTTTGCGCATACAGCGGCGTTGGTTGCCACGCTGTCACAAAACAGAGTATGGTGGCTAAGCCTACAGTTAAAAAAGCTCTCCATTTTATTCGAGACCTTTTTTCATAGGTGATCTGTAGAGGTATTTCTCTACAATAATCACCCATTTCCTTTTGGCTAAAATTCATATTTTTTTAATCCTCCTGAAAATTCATTCAATTAATTTGTACAGTTTGGGGTGCATTATCAAGATTTTAACTCAAAACTATAACAATTGACCATAGTTATTAGCTACATACAACAGAACTTAGAAAAATATTGACAATTTAGATGACTGCCGACAATTTTATCATATGAATTTGCGGGGTAGCTAATTAAACAAAAGGGGTTTATCGTGCTCTTTACAAAACCAGTTGTGTTAGTTCGGCTGAACAGGGTCAGAGATGGCAGGCCAAACATAAATATTATATAGCATTGTCTTGAAGTGTTTTTTTACCCCTTTGATACAATCGTTGGAAATCTATCTTACAATTTTAGTAGAGTATAATTGACGGATCCCCATTGCTAAGCAAACGAATTGCATACGCTAAAAATACTAACATTATCCCTATGTGAAAATTGTTTCAATAACCTGATACACAGTAGATTAATTGGTCACTTAATAGTAAAGTGAATATCTGTTTGCGCAAGTCTTTATGCGGCGCGGAAAGAATATAGCAATTTCTTAATCTATTATTACAGCGTCAATCTTAAAAACAAGGGTTGCCCTACTCATGAGTCTTAGGCGCGACGATCAAACACTCAGAGATGTATACGACTAGAGAAAGTTGTATGAGCATATTCGTGTGCGCCGCAGTTTTTTCTGCGGATCGTCCTGCAACTTGCCCTAAATGCGTGTACTTTTCGATTCACATTCCACGCTTGTAAGAAATCCGAAAATTTAGGAATTAGTAATGTGCTGTATAAGCAACGGTGTAGGTGATAGTAGAAAAAAATTCAACAATAAGAGACGTATATGTGCAAGAACAGAAAGTATCTAACTGGCAAGTATTATTTCGTCGTATTAAATTAAGTTCCGATGTGGCAATATAGTACCGTGCAAAAAAACCGTACATTTGTGCTGCTGCGGAGTATCGTTTATTATCAAGGTACCCGACCCCAATACAATTATTAACAAAGGGAGATGCATGTCCAAACCGACTATCGTTTTGACCAGAAATATTCCCAAGGTTGCGCAAGATCAGCTGTACGCCAAATGTGATGTGCGACATTGGAAATCTGATGACCCAATTCCGCGTGAAACATTGTTAGAATGGTCTATCGGGGCAGAAGGTATCTACTGTCTGTTGACCGAAAAGATTGATAGCGAGCTTCTTAATGCTGCCGGTAGCCAACTGAAAGTAGTTAGCACAATGTCAGTTGGCTACGATCATGTGGACGTGGCGGCTTGCCAAGCCCACGGTGTTGCTATCGGCAACACACCCGGCGTGTTGACAGATACGACTGCGGACTTAGGGGTTGCACTATTGCTTGCAACGGCGCGGCGGCTGCCCGAGGCCATCTCTGCCGTAAAAGATGATGAATGGCCGCCATGGATCCCCGAGTGGATGACGGGTCAAGATGTCTTCGGAAGCACGGTGGGAATCATCGGCTTAGGTCGAATTGGCGCTGCGTTTGCCAAACGATTAAGCGGGTTCGATTGTCAATTTTTATACACTGGTCCAAAGCCAAAGCCAGAGTTTGCGGACCCACTGAATGCTCAATATACTGACATCGATACTCTCTTAGCGAAGAGTGATTTTGTAGCCGTTCACTGTCCATATAATGAACAAACTCACCATATAATCAATGCTGTAACACTCAAAAAAATGAAGTCAACCGCAATTTTGATCAATACAAGTCGCGGTGGCACGGTTGATCAAGATGCGCTATATCAAGCGCTGATAGATGGGGACATTGCGGCTGCTGGCTTAGACGTTACAACACCAGAGCCGTTGCCCGCTAATCACAAATTGTTGACGCTTAAAAACTGTGTCATTCTGCCCCATATTGGCAGCGCATCTATTGCAACCAGAGCAAAAATGGCTACAATGGCCGCAGATAATCTACTAGCCGGCATTGCAGACAAACCATTACCCAATGCAGTTTAGGCCATTCCAAAAAATAAACTATACAGCATGGCCGCAAGCTATTCTAGAAAAAACTATAAAATCCACATAATTATTTTTCTGGATTAGCCTTAACTGCGGAAAATGTAAAACTTACGATAGGCCCTTTTTTACATTTTAACCAAAGGCTAACGCACTGATCTACCGAGGAGTATAATATTTATGAGTAATGAAACCTTCACGATTACAGACAATCGTACAGGTGAGTCTTATGAAGTGCCGATCAATCATCGCACTATTAAGGCAATGGATTTACGCCAAATTAAACAAGATCCTGAAGAGTTTGGAACCATGACCTACGACCCAGGTTATGGGAATACTGCATCGTGTAAGAGTAGCATCACATATATTGATGGTGATAAAGGGATCCTACGCTATCGTGGCTATCCAATCGAGCAACTGGCCGAACATAGCAACTTTCTAGAGGTTGCCTATCTTTTAGTTTATGGCGAGTTGCCAACAAAGGACAAAGCCGAAGAGTGGACACATAAGGTGAATCACCATACGTTTGTGCATGAAGATCTTAAAAGTATGATGCAGCTATTCCGGTATAATGCACACCCAATGGGCATGATGATTAGCTCATTAGCCGCCATGTCCACATTACACCCTGACTCAAAGGATGTACACGATTCCAAATCTCGCGATAAGCAGATTCTGCGCATTTTGGGTAAATTACCGACTGTTGCCGCCTTTTCTTATCGACACCGGATCGGCAGACCGTACGTATACCCAAATAATAATTTAGGTTATGCCGAGAACTTTCTGTATATGCTAGACTATATGCATCAGAGCAACTATGAGGTCAATCCTGTATTAGCCGATGCACTCGACACATTGCTTGTGCTGCACGCCGATCATGAGCAGAATTGTTCAACATCGGTCATGCGTGGGATTGGTTCTGCCGAGGCAGATCCGTATAGTTCAATGGCTGGAGCGGTAGCTGCACTTTATGGTCCATTGCATGGCGGCGCAAATGAAGCGGTGATTCAGATGTTGCGCGAGATTGGATCGGTAGACAACGTCAAAGATTTTGTAGAGCGCGTGAAGAAGCGCGAAGTTCTACTAATGGGATTCGGTCACCGAGTCTACAAAAATTATGATCCACGTGCAGCCATTGTCAAAAAGACAGCATATGACGTTTTTAAGGTAACGGGCAGCAATCCGCTTATTGACATAGCGGTAGCGCTAGAGGAAGTTGCATTGAGCGATGATTTCTTTATCGAGCGTAGCCTGTACCCAAATGTCGATTTTTATAGCGGGATTATTTATCAGGCGATGGGATTCCCAACTGATATGTTTACCGTGCTCTTTACGATTGGTCGTGCGCCGGGTTGGCTAGCACAATGGGTCGAGATGTTAAATGATCCAGAGCAGAAGATTGCGCGCCCGCGACAGGTATATTTAGGTGAAGATCAGCGAGATTATATACCGATGAATAAAAGATAGCCGGAATTACCACCATTTTTTGAAAAGATATCAAAAATGTCATAAAAAAGAGTGCCCGCAATTTTTGCGGGCACTCTTTTTATGTACGCATTAGAACACAGGTGGCAGAAACCAAGTAGCAGAAACCAAGTAGCAGAAACGCAGATGGTAATAGAGTGAGTTGCGGTGGTTTTCCGTAGATCGAGCGCATTTACACAGTCCAATGTCCGCGCATCGAGTATTCTATTATATATATAGTGAACAGAATTTTGTGTTAACCCAAAGTGCCATTGCCCTGTTCTAAGGGCAATTAATATTAAAAGAAAGTCTATCATTGTGTTCATGTTTTGAATAAAAGTGAACGCAATTTGTCTGTCGAAACGTAATTTTTTTATCAATATAAAACGCAATTGATTAATTGGCTTCGGCTAGACAAACTGAGTATTACAGAGGACTACAACTGGGAGGTAGCTATGTATTCATCAGATGCTGAGGTTGTCAAAGAAAACTTGGTAAAAACTACTGGCATTGAACAGGTAGATATTAATCAGGTAGGTGTTGACCAAGCAGGTGTTGACCAAGCAGGTGTTGACCAAGCAGGTGTTGACCAAGCAGGTGTTGACCAAGCAGGTGTTGACAAATTGTATGTACTGTCGGCGGCAGAAATAGCTGTCAAAAACGAGAATCGTGTGCCGGACATGGTAAATACAATCACGGAAGAAAACCCATTGCAATCTATCGCAGAGCGACGCTATTTCTTGCGTGGAATTGGTGCAGCCGCTACAACAGCCTTTGCAACTGCGGCGGTGCCAGCTTCTACTGTAAAGGCTGAACAAAATAGAGCCATGACGCATCGCTTTTCAGGAGCTCCCCAGCAACCAAAAGTAGCCAAACAAAAGTCGATAAACAAACGTGCCACAGCACCGCGTTCAACTGATTCTCTGCCCAAACTGCCGTTAGTTCCTTCGCTAGCTGTCGTCGCGCTAAACAGAATGGGCTTTGGCCCACGTCCTGGCGACATTCAATCGTTTACCACACTGGGCGCAACAACGGATGAGCAATTTGCAGCGTACGTTGAGCAACAGACGAACCCAGCCGACATTGATGACAGCGAGTGTGATGCAAAACTGGCTGAACAAGGATTTACTACGTTAGATACTTCAATTCAAGAGCTATGGACCACATACGTAAAGCCAGCGGTCGAAGATCCAGAATACGACCGATACAAGCCACTGCGCGAAGTACGGACGGCAACATTCTTGCGTGGGCTGCACAGCAAGCGCCAACTATATGAGTTGATGACTGATTTTTGGCACAATCATTTTAACGTTTACGGGTGGGATTACTGGATTGGCCCCACTTTTTCTCACTATGACCAAGAGGTGATCCGCGCGAACGTTTTTGGCAATTTTCGTCAGATGCTAGAAACTGTGGCCCAAAGCCAAGCGATGCTCTATTACTTGGATAATCAATCAAATGAAGGCGGGAATCCTAACGAAAATTATGCCCGCGAGCTATTTGAACTCCACGGCATGGGTGCAGAAAATTATTTGGGCGTGCGTGATCCAAATGACCCAACTATAGTTGATGGAAATGGTGTACGCTTAGGCTATATTGACGACGACGTTTATGGCAGTACAACTTGCTTTACCGGTTGGCGCGTAAACGTCGATACAGGCGTATTCGAATTTGATGAACAGGCTCATTTTCCTTTCCAAAAAGTTGTATTAGGAGAGATTCTACCTTCTTTCCAAGGAATTAAAGATGGGCAGGATGTGCTGGATTTAATTGCTTCGCATCCTGGTACAGCAAGATATATTTGCCGGAAGATCTGTCGACGTTTGGTTTCAGATGAGCCATCAGATACGCTGGTTCAATCTGCGGCAAATATTTTTTATGCGCAGCTTGATGCACCCGATCAGATTAAGCAGGTTGTGCAGCACATTTTGCTCTCTGAAGAATTCAAAACATCTTGGGGCAAAAAGATAAAGAGACCATTTGAGTATACGTTGAGTATATTACGAAGCGTAAACGCTGACTTTGAACCATCCGGTGATTTTTACTGGTGGTACGATCAAATGGGGCAAGCGCTCTTTCGCTGGCAACCACCCAATGGATATCCAGACTCGTACAGCGCATGGTCCAGTACAATGCCGATGGTCCAACGCTGGCGTTTTGCAAATAGGCTAATCCGCTGGGGTTATGGAGATGAAAGTGAGCGCAGACGCCTATCATTTATATCGCAAACGCCCAGCAGCGTCAATACGCCCAAAGCTATTGTAGATTATTGGGCAAATCAAATTTTGGCCCGTGCGTTACCACCCGAAGAATATCAGCCAATTTTAGAATATATGGCACAGGGACGCAACGCTGATTTTGAATTACCGATAGCGGATCTGACTGAACGTTTGCCCTATGCCATTGCGCTAATTTATATGTCTCCTTCATTTCAATGGAAATAAAGGATGATGTGACAGATAAATAGCGATTTCGTGCTGATGTTAGTACATCCTGACACAAGTTAACCGATAGGTTTTAAATTGTTTTATGGTTAAATATTACGGTTAAATGTAAGGAAATAATCGTCGCCGTATCCCTTGCCTTCGCAGGCACAAGCTTACGCCGTTATGTATAGGGTTAATTGATATGTGGGTATGCTAGGAGAGCAAAAATGTTTGAAATGAATCGACGGGGCTTTATGATTGGCTGTTCGGCTGCGATTGCGGCAATGGCTGGATCTCGCTTAAATTTTGTAGCCTTTGGTAGTCAAGAAGACGAACCCATTCAAGAAGTTCTATTAACAATTTTTCTACGCGGCGGCATCGATGGGTTGAGCGCTGTCCCGATTATTGCAGGAGCGGATCGTGGCTTTTACGAAGCAAACCGCGAGACGACCGCTATCCCAACGACGGGGGCCAATGCAGCCATCAATCTTGATGATCAATTTGGTTTACACGCCAGTGCCTCGCCCCTTTACGAACTATACCAAGACAAAAAGCTGGCCATTGTTCATGCAACGGGCATGGTCAGCGACACGCGCAGTCATTTCGATGCGATGCAATATATGGAGCTAGGTACGCCCGGCAGCAAAAGTGCAACAAATGGATGGTTAACGCGCCATCTACAAACGGCAGGCAACCTGCCCAATGATGTAGTCATTCCAGCGATGGCGGTAGGCAATATGCGCCCGACATCGCTAGCCGGGAGCAACGAAACAATCGGCATGACAAGCCCTAGCAGCTTCAATTTTGATGGACATTGGCGACACGAAGATTGGATGCGTCATGCAGTACGAGAAATGTACACCGGCTCAAGTTGGCTACATCAGGCCGGTACAGAAGCCGCAGACTCGCTTGATGTGATCGAGCTGGGCAACCCAGGCGAATACGTGCCCGCAAATGGTGCAGTCTATCCGAACGGCAGCTTTGGCGACAATCTAAAAGCAGTTGCACAGGTGATAAAAATGCAGTTGGGTATGCGCGTCGCAACCATTGATTTAGGTGGCTGGGATACCCATGAGAGGCAGGGGAGTGACGGTGAAGGCTATTTTGGTGGTCATCTGGCAACGTTGGCAAGCGGATTAAAGGCCTTTTACGCCGATCTCAGTTCTGGACCCAATGGTGGGGAAGGGGATCGGGTGACGGTTGTAATTCAAAGCGAGTTTGGGCGTAGCTTGAAAGAAAACGGCAGTCGCGGGACCGATCATGGACATGGCAATACAATGTTTGTGCTCGGTAAAAACGTGAATGGCGGAAAAGTCTACGGTGAGTGGCCTGGGCTCAGCACAGAGCAACTTTACGACAATCGCGATCTTGAAATCACCACTGATTATCGACAGATATTGAGCGAAATATTGATCCGACGCTTAGGAAATCCTAATTTGGGTGCAGTCTTTCCTGGCTATACAAACTATGAGCCGATGGGCATTGTTAGTGGTGCGGATCTGCCGCCAAACTACGAAGATATTACAATTATTGATCCTGCGGAGACGCCTGAACCAGTAGAGGTCCCACCGCTGGGTACGCAAGCCCCAAGCACGCCCACACCCGTTTCGGCTGAAACACCTGTACCAAATTCAAACGCTTCGGATTCTACCTATTTACCCATTGTGACAAGGTAGTTTGTGACAGGTAGTTTGTTAACTTATCTTGCCTATTTCATACTCAATGTTGTTTAGTTGAGACTTAATCTGCTCTGAACGGATCCGTGACCCGTGGCTTATGTGCCAAAATCTGGGCAAAACTCGTCGGGTGTCGCAAGGCGACTGCTTCGCAAACACTAGACTCGACTAAAGCTTAACTAGATAACATTGACTTCATAATACTTATTACTGACTATTAATTGTTTGATCTGCGGTATAAGCCAGTGAAATCGCCTTGTCCCCAACTTTGCGATAAAGCGCCATAAATTGTTCGTAAATTTGGATGCTATCCTCACTAAAGGGTGGCGGCCCTAAGCGACGCATCAACACTAATTCGATCTCTGGTTGCTCTATACGGTGATGGATGTTGCTTAATCGTTTAGGCGCACCCCAGAACGTATCTATCTGATCTTCAAGCCCCGGCTCATTGATTGAGCGGGGCTTTTTGTCCTCTCTCTCCGACCGCCGACTGTAAAATGCCGATACATACTCACACCCTTGCTGAGAGTCATCTGCCCCATTAAACTCGTTTGCCGAAGGCGGGGTAGATTCGGCATTGCCGCGGCGCTCACGAAGCGCTTGTAGAATTTGAGCGCGCGTGCGTCCATATAACTCCAGCAACATCCACGGCTCTTCTTTAAAAATCTGCCCTAGCATGATATAAACCGCACCTAAGCTTTGAATACGTTCTTCCTCGGTAGCCGCACGCTCGACCAATGCAGCTTGCTTCTCTTTTTTGCCGCCCTTTCTCTCCTCGACCGTAATCTTGCTGGCTTGACTCCATACTTCCAGCGAATCGGGAAGCAACGTACTGCCGCTATCAATGAAGACATTTTGAATATCAGCAGGTAGACTCCCACCAAGCATCTGCGCTGCGTAAAAAGCCTGGCTGCTGAGTGTATCAATAATATGCTTCCATATTTGGTCATCCAGTATAGGCACTGTAATATCAAGCTTATATGACTTTGTTTTTGAGCCATTAAGCTGTGCAGAAATATTCCCAATTGTCACTTCGAGCCGACGCACCCTTGGCGCACCTTTCCCATCAGCCCCATATGATTCGAGTAGCTTATTCCAGTTGGATGAAAGCCAAGCGGCTCCATCAATCTCGTCTTTAACGGTTGTCATGTATAGTAAAATCTCGCTGGATTATTTTATGTCGCTGCGCAGCATCAAAAGTTTACGCAATTGATTATTATCCATTTCCGTCAGCCAATCCTCTCCGCTGCCTACAATATTTTCGGCTAGCGCTTTTTTGCTCTCGATTAAGGAATGAATATGCTCTTCGAGCGTGCCGGCCGCCACAAATTTGTGAACCTGTACATTGCGTAGCTGACCAATACGAAATGCACGATCCGTGGCTTGATTTTCAATTGCTGGATTCCACCAACGATCGTAATGAAAAACATGATTTGCCCGAGTTAGATTTAGTCCCGAACCACCCGCCCGCAAGCTTAGAATAAAAACAGGAGGACCATCTTCACTTTGAAAATGCTGTACCATGCGATCACGCTGCATTGCAGATGTGCCGCCATGTAAAAACGGAATCTCTTCCCCGAGAATGTTTGACAGATACGACTGGAGCAATTCTCCCATCTCTACAAACTGTGTAAAAATTAAGGCATGGTCGCCAACAGAGAGCGCTTCTTCAAGCATCTCTGCTAAACGGCTCAGCTTACCGCTGCGGTTGCGCAACTCTTCAAGTTGGAGCGTGTCGGCTTTTTGCTTTAGGTAATGAGCCGGATGATTGGAAATTTGTTTTAGCTTCGTAATCAATCCCAAAATCAAGCCGCGCCGCTGGATCCCTTCGCTACTATCTAACGTGTTTAACGTTTTCTCCACTTCGCCCGTATAAAGCCTTTGCTGCTCTTGAGTAAGTGAACAATAAACAATCATCTCATTTTTTTCGGGCAGATCAGAGATAATTGTCGGATCTGTCTTTAAACGACGGAGCAAAAATGGCTGCACCATCTGCCGCAGACGGTTAACGTGTCGCTCGCTATTGTAGCGTTCAATCGGCAAAATATACTGTTTATGGAAGCGATCATGCCCACCTAAATAATTGGGGTTAAGAAATTCGAAAATGCTCCAAAGTTCAGAAAGTCGATTTTCAATAGGTGTACCGGTAAGCGCGATCCGATGTTGAGAACGAAGACGCCGAACCGCCTGTGTTTGCTTCGCATTTGGATTTTTAATATTCTGCGCTTCATCTAAAATCACATCTTGCCAGAGCGGATTTTCTAAGAAATCAATATCGCGGCGGGCTGTACCATAACTTGTAATAACAAAATCCTGCTCTGCTGCCGTATCCAAAAAGGCATCATCCGTAAGCCGATTGTTGCCGTGATGAATAATTGCCCGCAAATTAGGTGCAAAACGATTAATTTCGCGCTGCCAATTAGCCAGAACGCTTGTAGGGCAAATTAACAGCGTTGGATAAACTTCTGTTTTTGCTGCTGTCAATTTTGGCGCGCCTTTTCGGTTCTGCCTCTGTTCTTCACGACTTTCTTTTATAGATAGATGTAACGCGATGGCCTGAATCGTTTTACCTAGCCCCATATCATCGGCTAAGCAGGCACCGATACCTAAGCGGCGTAAATAGATTAGCCAGGCCACCCCACGTCGTTGGTAGGGGCGTAACGTACCCACGAAGCCCGACGGCTCCATAATTTCGGGCATCAAATCATTGTGCTGAAGCCGTTCGATTGCCTTATCAAGCCAGCCATCTAAATGAACGCCCGTTAATGGTAACAAACTTGGCATTTCAATTACTGTATTGGTAACATTTAAGTCCAGCGCAGGTTCGACTGAATCCTCAGCTTGAGGGGGCATAGCTGAATCGAGCTCAGCGGCTGAAATTAAGTTAGGATCATGTAATTTCCCAACATGCTTATCGTCCAGATCTAACGAGAAACCTGAACCCTTCTGCGTAATCATGCGTAAGGCTTGCAGTAGCGTTATCTTGCCAAAATCACCTCTTGTATGGCCAAGGGCTGTGTTGCCATTTGGCTTAATATTCTCTGCACCGTCACCTTGCAAAAATCCCCGTGCAGCGTTTAGTTGTGCTGGATTTAGCTCAGTCCAACGATTGTGAACACGAACCAATGGTGAATCAAGCTCGACAAGATGCTGAAATGCTTCACGATCAATTAGCTCATCGCCCAGAGTAAGTTCCCAGCTATAATCAACTTCTGTATTCAGCCCCGGCAAATCATCAATCATTAGCTCATCATCGCTTGCAAGCCGTAGACGTAACCCTAATTGCCTCTCTTCGCGCTCGGCCCACCAAGCTGGCATAATGACCCCAAACCCACTGCTCTGTAAAAGCGGACCAACCTCACGCATAAATTGATACGCTTCGTGTACCGTTAACTCGGCAAACTCTGGGCGCGAATTAGTCAGACTTTGTGCAATAGGGTCAAAGAGATGGCTCACGGCACCCAAACCAGCTAGAAAGTGCTCTTGCGGTTGATCAATACGCATGTCTTCAATAGTGAGCGACGTACTCGCCGTTGTCCAGATATCTTTGGCCGCAATCATGATCTGCGGGTTACTGCGCGATTGAAGATGGTAACTAAGACGCCAATTATTATCGATAGCTGATGTGATGGAACTATCATCGTCAGGGATTGTGGCTGGTTCGGCTAGCACAAAACAGATGCGAAATCCGGCATCGCTCGCAACATGTAATTGGTCCATCCACGCATTCCATTCTCGATAGAGACGATGGAGTGGCTGTGGGGGAAGGCTCAGCCGATTTTTTTGTGATACTAGCTGTTCAAACCAATAATTTGTCGGTGTACTATGCTGTAACTCGGCATGACTTTGCTGCTCTGGCGGCGGTTCTGCACCTTGTGTATCTTGATTTTGTGTATCTTGGTGATCTTGCTGAAGTTGATCGAAGGTAGCCCATTCGCGTATGGCGCTATCTGCCAGCGTTGCCACAATTCGTTCGGTAATGTGTGCCGCAGAGAGCGCATCGGACGGTGATTCAAGATTGTAAGCGCGACATACGGGTGGCATCTCTTGAATGAGTGCCTCAAATCGCTCTTGTATCTTTGCATCAAATATAGCTGGCTGCCACAATGCAAAAAATCCGCAACTTGCATCAAGCCAGACGCTGGGTAGATAATGTTGTCCTACGAGTATCTCTAACGCAAATTTTGAGATGCTGCTAAAAAAGAGGAGGTCGTTACCAATGCGTAAACGATCTAAAAGCAGCGGTGTACCATTCTTCTGTATTGCACCATTTTGATCGTCAGATCTATCAAGCTCATCTTTGTTGGTATGAACTCTGCTCGTATCGAGTATTTCCTGATTTGAAAGCTGACTGAGAAACCGAAGCGCATCTATGGCCGAAATTGCAATACCAGTAATCTGCCATGGGGCAAGTACTGTGTGTTCCACAGAAGGTATGCCGTCAATGTTCTTTTCCGAGCTATCATCTTGACCGGCGAGATCGTCTGTAGATGGCTGCTGTTCATCGATACCATTTCGAGAATCGGAATGATCGCCATTATATTCTTTCTCTATCGGCAGAATATCTTCCATGCTGTTTTGTGTGGAAGCATGTTGAAAAACGGTACGGCGGGACTCTGGGATGCCATTTGAAGTTGGAAACCATGCAGTAGCACTAGTTGGGCGCATTTTGTCAATGCTCAACCCAGGAAACTGATGGAGTAGCTGTTGACGAAGTTGACCCAATGGCATCTGTTGTGGATGCGATGGAACACGTTGACGCTCATCGTTACCCACAGCGGTAGGCGTGTCAACAGTTGATTGTGGCTGGACCGCGTAATCTAAATTGCGACACCATAAAAAAAGTTCACCACCTGATAATGTTTCTTGAAGTGGCAACCAAGCAGCATGAAGAATTGAAGGCATAAGATTCATTTTACCGCGCTCTAAATGAGTAGATCAAATTAAAAGGGCGGCGTAATTCAGGTAGTTCTAAAGAGGTGCAATTAGGGACATATACTTTTCTGGATAAGCATCAAACATAGCTGTAAACTTAAACCGTCCAGTGGAACTTCGGCGTGAGCTCAGTAGAACACACGCCCCGTGCAGATTCGTTCTCGACAATTTTGGCTACGAATCCGCATGAGGGCGTGCTTACTGGACCTAACATAACAGTTTATATGCTTTAAGTTTACACTTATGGTAATAACTTATAATATTAAGAAGGGTTAAGCAGATTTTCGCGTGAATACGAATAAAATGCCCCATATAAATGTAAAGAAAATGGGTAGCACGAGCCATGTTCTACTTATATAACGAGGAAAAGACCATATTTGTTCTAACGATTTTGGAGGCGATTTTTCAGCGATTTCGTTATTATTGGTTTCGCCATCTGCTACCTTATTTTGTACCTCTGTCAAAACAGTTGTCGAACTTGTATTGTTTGTTGAATTTATAGTAATCGTCGGACTTGTCGTAGCGATGGCGATAGGGAGATCAAGTTTTGGTCTGTTTAGTTCAGATACAATTGCCAGAGACTTTGACATTTGAGTGGGCGTTTGAGTTGCTTTCTTGGTAGCAGTTAGCTGTGGTGTAACAGTTGGCTGTAGTGTAATAGTTGTCTGGAGTGTAGCAGTTGGCTGGGGCGTTAACTGCACAGCCGATGCGTCTATAGTATTTTGCCCCACGGCCAAATCACGCGAGGAAATAGACGAAGGTAGAGGCGAAATCATCTTGCCGTCATCCGTAGGAGATGGCAACGGCAGCGGAGAATTGCTCTCAAATGTCGCCGTCGATGTAATGCTTAATGTGGCATTCAGTTCGCTTTTTTTGACACCCGCTGATTCTGTATCCTCTGATTCTATATCCGCTGAAGGCAAAACGAGTGGCGAGGCGGGCTGAGAATTTCTATCATCCCCAAAAAGAATGGCGTCCGAGATCATTGCGGCAATTTCCGTCACCACCCGTGGTTCACCGTCTGCCGCATAAATCGGGCTGACACCTATAATGATCAACTCCGTCCCGCGTATGCGCCCTTTTCTTAGCACAAAGACTGGTTCCGTTGGCAATTCTAGCGATACAGGTCGTATATTTGGCAACTTTTCACCATCACCCGAAAGCATAATTTCTACCTCTGCCAGCGGAATATCGTTTTCCCAAACTACATCTTCTTGTCGCGTGAGCGCTATTGCGGGATTCTCGGTTCGAACTGATTCTGGTAGTGTAACAGTAACTGTCGTAATCGGGATAAGATAGCCCGAATAATTATCCCAAAACCAGTCGAGAAATTGAAATTCACTTGGATCATCCAACGCACTTTCTGGCATTTGCCACTCAAGCTGGACGCCTTCTTCAGTTTCTATAATATTGATCGGCAAAAAGTCCAAACGACCTGTAATTTCGGATTGCCCATAAGCAACCTGGAAACTAATGTGATGCGTAATATTTTCAGTTAAGTGGTACGCAGAGGTAATTTGACTAGAGGCAATGGGGATAGAGGCAAAAAGAATTAAAATAGATACCGCAGCTACTGCTCTTTGCAACCAAAACAAAACAGATTTTTCTCTTAAGATTTTTTCAGAAAAATAAATATATGCGGAAAAGGCATTCTCTAATGCTGTGCCCTTAAGCAGATGCCGCATTAGAGAATGATCTCTCCAAGATTTATGTACATTTGTTTTTCGGCAATGGCCTAAATAGTTGTTGGGGGAAAAGAAATTATTTTGTGCTATGCTTGAAGATGAATGTGTGTATCCTTTGTCTTTGGGCTTTACGGGGACGGTCAAGAGTTGGCTATTGTTAGCACATTTTCTTGTTAGACAATTCCTTGCTAAATACGTTAGGAATGAGATAGGGCAAAGGACAAATTTGGATAGAAACTGATTTATATGCATAAAGTCTTATTTTGAGCTGTCGAAAGCCAAAGATTGTTTTTCCCTAGTACGTCCTAACGTAAATAAAGCAAGAGTTTTCCGATCTATTTTACAGTTAGCTAGAAGAAATTAACCACCGTGCTATTCCTGCCTTTGCAGAAACAAGCTTACGCCGTTAAGTACTAGTGCCCAACAACAAGACCATCATCTACTGGAAATGTCACATATACGGTTGTCCCTTCACCTAATACACTTTCAAGCCATATCCTGCCACCATGTAACTCGACTAGCGAATGAACGATATATAATCCCAAACCGGTTCCGGATGGTCGCGCATCATTGGCATTTGTTGCCCGGTAAAATCTGCCAAACAACTTTTGTTGCTCTTCTGGGGGGATGCCGATTCCACTATCCTCAACAGAGAACTCAACAAAGCCAATATCTGTAGATGGCTTAATCGTCACCCGTATTGCTCCGTTTTCGTGCGTATATTGGCTGGCATTTGATAGCAAATTAGAGATGACCTGTGTTGCGCGCATCTCGTCACATAAGATATTTTTCACACCTGGTTTAACATCTAGAGTAAGCTGCTGTGATTTTTCGCTAATAATAGGATGCAAAGCGGCGCTCACATGCTCTACTAACTTCAGTGCATCCACCGGTTTCATAATTAAGTCTAAATTACCAGTTTCCAAGCGTGTAACGTCTAACAAATCATCAACAATATTTTGAAGGTGGCGAGCATTCCGCTGTACAACGCTCAGAAATTGAGTTTGACTTTCGGTAAGAGGGTCGTAACCTGGCTCTAAAAGAATTTCTACATAGCCAGAAATAGCAGACAAAGGCGTTCGAAACTCGTGGGCAGCGACAGAGACAAATCTGGATTTAATTTCATCCATCTGCTTAAGTTCAACATTGACGGCCATTAATTCTAAATTTTTATTAGCCATTTCATCACGCAAAAGCATTAACTCATTGCGCTGTTGCGTCAATCGCTGCCGAAGCTCACCTAATTCCGTGACATCTTCAACTGTATGTAGTAAGCCAGTTATCTTTCCTGATTCATTTTTGTAAGGCAAACTGTGCAACGTAAGATAGATCGTTTTGTTCGACTCAGCATCGCGGTTTACAAAAGTGAGCTGATGCTTTGGCAAAATGCCATCAATAACTTTTTGTAACTCTGCTTCGCTCCCCAATAATTCGGGTGAAATCTCCCACAGCGTTGGCATTACATCACCCTTGGCTTTTAAATACAGGAGCGATTTTTCTCCACCAAAGCTTTGGAGAGAAAAATCGCGATCCACAATGGCATATGCCACAAAGCGATCGGACAATATTGCATCAATTACGCGCGATGTTGCTGATGAAAGACTCATTACCTCATGCACAGATGTGATTACCTTACATATGAATTGTTTTCGCTACATTGATAGAGCGCACATACAAAGAACAGGCCATTGTTGCAGTAGATCGTACTGCACAATTCAACCGTATAACTATTTTTTGGATTAGCCTTATACTGCTGCGGAACATAAACCAGTGGTGCTGGTTGTACAGTCCTGAATTGTCTTCCCAGAAAGCTATTATCACGCTGGCTAGATGACGAACGTCGTACCCGGCCTCATGGAAAGAGACGAATCCCCCGCTTCTAGGCAGGTCGAGTCCACTAAGCAGCCAAAAATGAGCACAGATGGTGACTTTCCTAGACGCATATGGCTCTCGTTTTATGACTCAGAACTAGCACCACTGGTCAGAAACGTGAAATATATCAAGAAACCAATAATCTTGCTAGCTGTCGAAACACAGTCTCTACCTCATCACCATGCTTTGCACTGGTTAGGTAGAATCCTGCATTTAAGCTATCAGCAACGGCATGAACTTCGTCAACAGTAAGTTGGTGTTGACTCATCAAATCTGATTTGTTTGCAGCCAAAATAAGCTGTGCATCAGGGCTCACCGAATGCAGATCCTCAGCGTAGGACTTAAGTTGATGAAGGGTATCTCGCCGCGTGAGATCGCAGACCATAATTGCACCGGCAGAACCCCGTAGGTAACTGGCTCGTACTTTTGTAAATTCTTCACTGCCGGCCAGATCCCACAACATAAGCGTTATATCTGCCACATCATTTTCATAGGGTATAACAATAGTCTTTCGGCTTACTTTTACACCAATCGTGCTTATATATTTGTCGTCAAATCGGTCGTAGACAAATCTGCGAACCAAACTCGTTTTGCCAACCGAAAAGTCTCCAAGCAAGCATATTTTTTTGCTAAATACAGCCAATCTCCTGCTCCTTAGTTCTGTCTCATTGTATAAATTTTGATTGCTAGGAGTTCATAATCTCTTGAAGATGCAATTGTGAAGCATCAAGTGTGGAGACGTTCCCATCAAATTCGCGCAAAGTTTGGGCGTGCTGACTTTCGATTTCATAGACATGATCCTGCACTTTGCTGCCAAAATCGCTTGGGGCAACACCGCGTATAACCACTGCCATATAAATCAATCTAGCCGCTTTAATAAGGACCTGTTTTTGCCCATGTTGAAAATCTCCAAAAGATCCTGGTTCACCTTCCTCGCCAAAAGCGTCTGCGACAAAGTCCTGAACAGCCGTTAACATGCTGCTAACTAGCTCTGAATCATCACTTTGAGTGATAAAGTACTCTTCGCCTGTTTGCTTGTTTACTTCGCGAGAGAGATATTGAAGCAAAACACTTGTTTCATAATGCACTAAAAAGACCTTTTCTACACCCCCAAATGGCAGCGAATCCCTCAGTGCAATATCGGCTCCAGATATACCGGTTGCACGTGCCTTTATGTTGCGTGTAAACGAAGAAAAATTGAACGTCTTACGCATTTGCGCATCGATATTGCGCGCCAAATCACGCATAGATTGTGTGACAGAACGTGTCACCAACTTTCCCATTAATGGGTACAAGGCATCAATCATCTCGGGTTGTGAATCATCGATGCCTGCTTTGACAAGATTTGGTATTTGGGATTCAACTATATCGAGTATCTGGTTTTTATAAATTTGGTTTGATCTGATTTGGTTGAGTTCGGAGAGAAGCGTTTCTTGTTGTTGATTGATAGCAACATACAATCGATTGATTTCATCTGTTGCATGTTCAAGTTTCTTTTCGGTCGACCTTAATTTGTTTTCTCTCTCTCTAAGCTTTATCTCCGTCTCGCTAAGCTTTATCTTAGTCTCTTCCAAAGTCGCATCTAGTGCATCGAAGCGCGCAAGTTGATCACCAAATAGTATCTCGCGTAGGCTTTGTAAATCCTGTTCAGGTTTTTCCATATTACACTGACTTAACCCCATCACCGCTATGTGTGGGATTGAGGAGTGAGCTCTAATTTTGTCGCTTGTATTGCTCTTCGTTTGGCTCACTCTATTTACCATTCATCTAATATTCTGCCGCTAATCCAATATTCATATATAACATAGAATTATACGCCAATACGATATTTTGTAAATATTTCAAAAATATAGTACCACAAAACTACGTGGTTGTGTTACTTTATTATTTCTGTCGTGATACAGCAAGAAACAGCTTGTAGTTTTTATTAGCGCGAATAAATACTGGTTAAGGAAGCGCACTGCTCCCAACGGGTTTCGTGTTTGCGGAGCAGCCACAAGGCGACGCCTGTGGGCTTAAGCGGAATAATCAAAGACTTAACGCCATTGAGAGACAGGGTGGCGTTCCATCGCACTACAAAAACAACTCAACCAAGCGTTTATTCGCGAGAACAAATTTATTAACACTGATACGGACGAAAATTAATAATCAATAGATTTATTAGTGTCAAAACTGTTTTGCTTCTGGTTGGTCCAAGTTGGGCCAATCAAAAAAAACAAAGTACGAAGCATTGCTGCAAGCTGCTTAAAAAACGACGTTAAAGTCCGTAATAACTATATCTTATGGATTAGTCTCATGCAGTTGATTTCATAGAATTTGATTTAGCCGGCGATGATTTAGGAGACCCTGTTTTTGCATCAGTGATTGTGGCTATATCTGTGGATGGTCCATTGTCCGAAATTAAATTTTGCCCTAAAAGCACAAACATATCTCCAAGCGCTGTACGATCCATTTTGAGATTTGTAAGCTGCTCGGCTGCTTTTGTTAAATCTTTCTTGGTCGATTTGCTCAAGGCAGTGATGGTCTTAGCAAGTGCATCGGCTTTCTCTTGATTCTCCACCGCTGCATCAGCGAGTTGTCTAGAAAAATCGTTATCAAGTTGACTGAGTTCTGCTTCAAATTTTTTCTTTTGATTCTCTAATTGTGAATCAAGATCGCGTTCTTGTTCGGAAATTTTTTCAACAATTCTTTCCAATTGTTGATCAATGTTTGAAAACTGAGACCATATTTTTTCAAATTTAGCATCGTAATCCTGAATCTGTTGACCAAAAATAATATCACGAATTCGATCAACACTATCACCAGAAGTATTACGATGCTCGGCTGTCTTGGTACTATTGTTCTGCGCTGAACTCATGCTTTTTGTTGTCATAATTGTTTTCCCCACCGCCTAGATAATTCATATTCAGAAAAATTAGAAAAATCTAGAACATTACAAAAAAGTTGTCATCCAACCTTACGTAATAAAATTTGTTCGTAAGATCACATTATGCGTCAATAACTATTTTTTTTCAACTACTTACTTTTTACTTACAAACAAACTTATCTCACTATAGCCAAAAATTGTATGACGATTTACTAACGATTTACTCTTCTGAGGATCTGTATCGTTGATTTAAGTATGGAATACAAAGCAGTATACTGCACCCGAATGTGCAAATATATAGTACATATGTCACGTTTAAAATCTCTTCCGTTGTAACTGGAATGCATTGGCAACATATTGCTGCAAATGCTAGAATGAAGGGTACGTGCTAATAAAGAAATAATGGGAATGCACGACGACAAATCCGTGGCAACATTCATAACAACATCGAGCTTATGACAACATCGAGCTTATAACGACAGCAACCTTATGACGACACCGATGCGGAAGCAGTACCTATCGCTTAAAAAAGAGCATCCCGACTGCGTGCTCTTTTTTCGTCTTGGCGATTTTTACGAAACATTTGACGAAGATGCCAAAACCGTAGCCCGGATCTGCGACATCGTCCTCACGAGCAGGCCCGTAGGCGGCGATCAGCGCGTGCCCCTTGCTGGCGTGCCGCATCATAGCGTAGATGGCTACATCGCTCGCCTGATCGAAGCGGGCTACAAAGTTGCCCTTGCCGAGCAGATCAGCGAACCGGGCAACGGCCTCGTCGAGCGCGCCGTGCGCCGCGTGGTAACCAAAGGCACCGTTGTCGAACCGAACCTGCTTGACGACAAGCGCAACAACTATCTCATGGCCGTCACCTTTAGCGGCAACGCCAAAGCCGCGGGCGTTGCCTACTGCGACATCACCACAGGTGAATTTGCCGCCACCCAAATTGAAGGCAAAAACGCGCAAGAGGTTGATCGTCGCTTAGGCGAAGAGCTCAGCCGGCTGCAACCAAGCGAGCTAATCTGTGCCGACTGGGAGTTGGAAGAGTCCGAGCTGATTGGCCTTGTGCAAAGTTTGGGCTCAATCATATCAACTGTCGAGCCGTGGCAGGTTGCGCTGGACACTGCCACCGATTCGCTCAAACGCCACTTCCAAGTCACAAGTTTGGATGGCTTTGGCCTACAGGGCCGCGCCGAAGCCATCCGCGCGGCCGCGGCAGCCGTCGCCTATCTACGCGAGATGCAGCCCGCTGCGCTCACCCAGATGACGCGGCTGCACAGCTACGCCACCGGCGAATTTATGACGCTGGACGAATCCACGCGCCGCAACTTAGAATTGACCAGCACCATCCGCGGCAACGACACAAAAGGCAGCCTGCTCGACGTGCTCGACGGCACGCTAACCCCAATGGGCGGGCGACTCTTGCGCCGACGGCTCAACCAGCCGCTGCTCGACGTCGCCTCGATCAATCAGCGGCTCGACTATGTGCAGAGCTTTACCAACACCACCACGCTACGCCTCGAATTACGCGAGCAGCTGCGCTGCTTTGGCGATCTAGAACGCTGGACAAACCGCATTGCCCAAGGCATTGCCCTGCCGCGCGATCTTGTTGGGATCCGCGAAGTGTTGCGCAAAACAGATGAGATCGCCACTTTTAGATCACAGGCCGCAGAAACTATCGCCAAACTCTTCAACTTGCCCGATTGCAGCAGCGTCTTCCAACTGCTCGAAAGCGCGATTGCGCCCGAACCACCAGCCACCCTCTCCACGCCTGGCGTTATCCACAATAGCTACAATGAAGAGCTCACCCAGCTTGTAGAAAAAAGTCGCCACGCCAAGGATTGGATAGCCAACTTGCAAACCACCGAACGAGAACGGCTCGACATCAAAAGCCTCAAAGTGGGGTACAACAAAGTTTTTGGCTACTATATAGAAGTAACCCACACGCACACCGACAAAGTGCCCGAAGAGTATATCCGCAAGCAGACGCTGACTAACGCCGAGCGCTACATTACGCCCGACCTAAAAGAGTACGAATCGCTCGTGCTTAATGCAGATGAACGCCGTCTCGAAATTGAGCAGCATCTCTTTAAAGAAATCTGCGCCCAAATTGCAGCGCAACTGGGCGACCTGCTGCATCTTGCCGCCCGTATCGCCGAGCTTGATGTCTATGCTGCGCTCTCCGAAGTGGCGCTGAACAATCGCTATGCCCGTCCGCAGATGGATGACAGCCTAACCACCGAAATCAATGCAGGGCGGCACCCCGTTGTAGAGCTTACTTTAGTTGACGATTTATTCGTCCCAAACGATACGTATCTGACGCCCGATACAGGCATTCACATACTCACCGGTCCCAACATGGCCGGTAAAAGTACTTTTCTGCGCCAGACTGCGCTCATCACCCTAATGGCGCAGATAGGCAGCTTTGTTCCCGCAGAAAGCGCCCGCATCGGCGTTGTGGATCGCATCTTTACGCGCATCGGGGCCAGCGATGAAATCCATCGCGGCCAGTCAACATTTATGGTCGAAATGGTCGAAACCGCCAACATTCTCAATCACGCCACCAGCCGCAGCCTGCTCGTGCTCGATGAAATCGGCCGCGGCACCAGCACCTACGATGGGCTTGCCATTGCGTGGGCCGTCATCGAATATATTCACAATCATCCGGGGCTGCGGGCGCGCACGCTCTTTGCCACCCACTACCACGAAGTCACCGACCTCGCCGAGCGGTTGCCCCACGTTGTCAACTACAATGTCGCGGTCGATGATGGCGGCTCCGATCTCGCTGGCACAAATAGTTCAGGAGAAAATAGCGGGGACCTCGCGGCGAGCCGGGATGTCATCTTCCTTCACCGCATTTTGCCGGGCCGGGCCAATCGATCGTATGGCGTCCACGTCGCTCGCATGGCTGGTTTACCGACCGCAGTGGTTCACCGCGCCGAAGAGATCCTCACCGATCTGGAAAATAGCGGTGCTGCCGGGCCAAAAGGATTGTTGGAAGTACCCGAAATAAAGGGCAATAAAAAGGCCGCCGCGCGCCAAGTGACGCTCTTTGCGGACATTCACCCGGCTGTCGAAGCGTTGCGCAATCTCGATGTAAATGGGCTCACACCGCTCGACGCGCTCAATCGTTTGTACGAATTACAAAAATTGTCGGATAGTGACTAAGAGATTTGAGATTGGGATAATAGAAATTGAAAAACTAGCAAAACTGTAAAATATAAAATTGATTAAGGCTACTCCAGAAAAATAATTATACGGATTTCTAAGGTTTTTCTGGCTTACTCAACCGACGAGCGACTAAACGGTTACATTTATTTTTTGGATTGGCCTAAAAGGCATAACCCTTGCCCCGAAGAACCCTTGGATAAGAATGTCCACCAAACAACATGCCTATTTTCACGTCGTCTCACTTATTTTAATTGTTGTTGCATTTACAGCCGTTCACGGAACACAATTTTCCGAGAACCTAGCGCAAACCCACTGGGAAGACAAACTATTTTTTGACCATTCGAAGAACAATATTCACTCAATTGCAGACTGTTTTCGAACGTCATCGGTTTGGCCCGGGCTATATAGGCCCATTACGACAAACTGTTACTATTATTTTGGGCGTGAAGGGTTTGATAATCAGATCGAAATTTATCATACAATCAACGCGATAATGGTCTGTATAAACAGTTGGCTTTTATACATGTTTTTTCAAAGATTGCTCATGCAAGGTCGCTTGCTGCCAGAGGCAGATAACCAATGGAGTCGTTTCGTTGCCGTATTAGCTTTCATTCCGGGGTTGCTTTTCGTAACGCGCCAAGCCCACGCCGAAGTTGTGCTGAACACGGTCGAGTTTCAGGCTCTGTTCTATGTTTTTGCAGGATTTATGATGTTGCTTTTAGCTACCACATTGCCGTCTGTACACCAATCTCGCGGTGGGTACACTATGAAATTATTAGGAGGGGCTGCTTGTCTGTTGGTGGCACTCTTGAGCAAAGAAGCTGCAATCTCCATCGGAGTGATCTGGATTGTGTATCTGTTACTTTTACAGCGGAATGTTAGGGCCGCGTCTTTTCTACCCCCGCTTTTGATTAGTGGTGTTTGGGGCATTCTATTTGTTTGGGTATTGCGTGGCTTCAGTCAATATGAGCCAACGGGTTTCTCTTATTTGGCGACATTCGACAATATTTTGACCAACTACGGTGCATACTTCTTTTCATTCTTTAACTGGGTATCAACTGATGGCGATAGTGTGATGCCCGAACGAGCAATTGAATTGGCCTTATCTCAACTGGGCAGGGGTATTATGCTATTTCTAATGAGCGTCTCGGTTGGAGTTTTGATCTATGCGATTGCACAAATAACCTTACAAACGATAAATCGCCAAGGATGGCGACTGGCTCCACTATTAGCCGAAACTACCCATGTTGATAAACCGCTTCTAGCGCCGTTTACTCGCTATTTTCTTTATATAGGATTCAGCATAACTTTCTTTTTTATTGCCACCGCCCCATTTGTTATCTTCGAACATAGACTCTTTGCAAGATATGGCTATTTGGGACACGCGGGGATTGCCATGGCCATTAGCTTCATGATTATTGGCGTTACTGCAATGTTACAGAAATTATTAAATCAAACGAATTTTTTGGAGCAACGTAAATCGTTATTATGAACTTAACTAAACCAGAAAAAGTGGGTTTTTCGGCAGACAGGCTTACTCGCATCAATACCCACATGCAGCGCTATATCGACAATGGCAAAATCTCCGGTGCTGCAACTTTGATCGCGCGTGGAGATCACGTTGTCCATAACCAGTGTCAGGGCAGTAGAAATATCGAGGCAAACCTACCGATTACGCCAGAAACGATCTTTCGTATTTATTCTATGACAAAGCCCATTGCCAGCGTTGCGCTGCTGATGTTGTATGAAGAAGGCCACTTTCAGCTAAGCGATCCTGTTTCTAGCTTGCTACCCGCCTTCAAAGAGACCAAAGTTTGCGTGCGCCCGGGCTGGTACGAAATGGAGCTGACTGCGCAAGCGCCAGAGATGACTATTCAGGATCTGTTGCGCCACACAGCGGGGCTTAGTTATGGGTTTTATCAAGATTCACCTATCGATGAGCAATATCGGCAAACGCGAATGTTGTCGGGCGAGTTCGATTTAGAGCAGATGGTTGATAGTATTGCCGCACTGCCGCTCTACTATCAACCGGGTACGGGCTGGCGCTATAGCGTTGCAACAGATGTGGTTGGTCGCCTCGTTGAGGTTGTTTCGGGGCAGCCGCTTAATGAATTTTTGCAGATACGCATCTTCGAGCCGCTGGGCATGACGGATACAGGATTTTGGGTACCCGACGGCAGCGTGGATCGCTTTGCATCTATTTACGAAGCAATTGGTGCGACGACGGGCGTTGGAGTAGGTGTGTCAGAGAGTGCGGATGCATCTGAAACGGCGACGCCCCATCTGCGGCTTGTCGACCCGAATGAGCAGAGTCGCTTTGTGAGGAACCGCACTATGTTTTCTGGCGGAGGTGGGTTAGTCTCGACGATGGGAGATTATTTGCAATTTGCCAAAATGATGCTAAATCAGGGCGAGTTAAATGGCGAGCGTTTACTTGGCCGCAAAACGCATGAGTTGATGACGATAAATCATGTGCCCGAAGATCTGCTGCCTTATCAGGTTGGCCCCGAACCGGCATATGGTCATGGCTTTGGGCTGGGCGTTACCATCGTGATGGATGTGGCGCAAAGTGCCGAGCTTGGATCGGTTGGCACGTATGGTTGGTCTGGCATGGCGAATACAAATTTCTGGGTGGATCCGGTGGAAGAGGTGATTGGTATTTTGATGACACAATTGCTACCAAGCAGCCACCATCCGATTAAGCGAGAATTTAAGACGCTGGCCTACCAAGCGATGGTGGGGTAAGAAGAGAGACAGAGATTGGAGAGGAAGAGGCTGGATATCTCGGATCTTAGTCTGTTGCCAATCTCTATTTTAGAGGACATTTAGTTATGACAAACATTGGCATTATCGGTTGTGGCAACATTAGTGGGATCTATCTTACCGCAGGTGAAAAGTTCGAAGCGCTTAATATTGTTGGCTGTGCGGATCTGGATTCGGTGCGGGCGAAGGCTAAGGCCGAGGAATATGGGGTCAAAGGCTATGCAAGTGTGGACGAGATGCTGGCAGATCCGAACATTGATCTGGTGATCAATTTGACCATTCCGGGCGCGCACGCCGAGATAGCGCAGAAGGTGATTGCCGCAGGGAAGCACGTCTACAGCGAGAAACCGCTTGGCATTGACCGGGCCGAGGGGCGTGCCGTCATCGCGGCGGCGGACAAGACCGATCTGCGCGTGGGGAACGCACCCGATACGTTTTTGGGTGGCGGGCTGCAAACGTGCCGCAAACTGATCGACGATGGCTGGATTGGTGATCCGCTGGGCGCGACCGCATTTGTCATGGGGCCGGGTCATGAACGATGGCATCCCGACCCAGAATTTTTCTACAAATCGGGTGGCGGACCAATGCTTGACATGGGTCCGTACTATATTACGGCACTCGTTTCGCTCATGGGGCCAATTCGCCGCGTGAGTGGATCCACGCGCAAGACGTATGCCGAACGCACAATTACAAGTCAGCCAAAATATGGGCAGACTATCGCGGTTGATGTGCCGACCTATTTGGCCGGTCTGCTTGATTTTGAATGTGGCGCAATTGGTACGCTCATTACTAGCTTTGATACGTGGGCGCACAACCTGCCGCATATCGAAATCTATGGTACACAAGGCACGCTAACTGTTCCTGATCCAAATACCTTTGGTGGACCTATTCGTGTCAAGCGCGCGAGCAACGAGGATTGGTCCGACATTCCAACGATGTTCCCGTACATTGAAAACTCGCGCGGCCTTGGCGTGGCAGATATGGCAACCGCCATCAAAAAAGGTCGACCTCATCGGGCTAACGGCGAGCTTGCCATGCACGTGCTCGATGTAATGGTCGCGATTCAGGATTCGACTGAAAGCGATAAGCATGTTACGCTCGAAAGTACGTGTGCTCGGCCCGCACCCTTCCCCTTGGGCATGTTGCCGGGCGTATTGGATTAAAAAAAGCTAGTTCTATCGGATTTGGTGGGGACGTCCAAATAGTTAGTGGTGAGTTCGTAAGGGCATGATATATCGTGCCTAAGATTGATGATCCCTTTAACCATAATGGGTACGATATATCCCTGCAGGTTTGGATCATTTTTTTGAACCGTTGATATCCCACCAAATCTGACAGCATCAGAAAAAAAGATATAGGGTTGCATAGTTGAAAAGTCACAGAGTTTTGCAATCAACCTTTGGCGTGAATAGCGTAGACTGAGTTTGGACGCACTCCAATGGTCGAAGCCGAAGCGGGTATTCGACTGAACAAATATTGTAAATGCAATTAATTTTAGAAACATATTCAATAGGAACAAACATGTTAGAAAAAGCAAAAGCGCTGTCCGATCAACTCGTTGCATGGCGGCGAGAAATTCATATGTACCCCGAACTTGGTTTTGCAGAAACACGCACCGCTAATCTTGTGGCCGAGACACTGGAAGGGATGGGCATTGAAGCACAGACTGGTGTAGGCAAAACGGGCGTGGTTGGCTACCTTGGTGATAGCGACGGGCCAGTAATTGGCATCCGTGCGGATATGGACGCGCTGCCGATCCACGAGGAAAATGATGTGCCCTACGCTTCGCAGTCGCCGGGGCTGATGCACGCATGTGGGCACGACGCGCACACCGCGATGCTGCTGGGCGTGGCAAAGCTTCTAAGCGAAATGCCGGATCGGCCTAGGGGCCAAGTCCGTTTTCTTTTCCAGCCTAGCGAGGAGCGCTCGGACGAGGAGAATATTTCGGGGGCGCCGCGCATGATTGAAGATGGTGCGCTCAAAGAGGTGGATGCCGTTATTGCGCTGCATGTTGCAAGCGAAGCGCCATCGGGCATGGTGATGATTGGTCCTGGTCACACCACTGCTGCGTCGGACGAGTTTACGATCAAGATTTTTGGTACGGGCGGTCATGGGGCGTATCCACACCAGACAACCGATCCAACCTTTATGCTCTCGCATTTGATCAACGCAATTTACGGCATCTGCGCTCGTCGCATCAACCCAACTCAGGCCGCGGTGATTTCTATCGGTTCAATCCATGGCGGGACTGTATCGAACGTGATTCCAAGCGAGATTGAGATTATGGGCACCATGCGCAGCTATGATAAAGAGGTGCGCGAGCAGTTAAGAGAAGAGCTTACGCAAGCGGTGAAGGTCGTCGAAGCGTTTGGCGGTAAAGCCGAGTTAAAGTTGATTCCGGGCTATATGGCAACCTATAATGATCCGGGCATAGCCGAGATGATCCAAGAGGCGGCGACCGATCTATTGGGTAAAGAGATGCTGCTGCCCGCAAAGGCAGGCATGGGTGCAGAGGATTTTAGCTACATGGCCGACGTAGCGCCAGGCGCAATGTTCATGCTTGGTGCAAAGTACGATGAGACGGATCGACCGCACCATACGCCGGTTTTCGATATCAATGAGGCGTGCTTGCCGGTTGGGGCGGCAATGCTAGCCGAGACGACTGTGCGGTTGTTGCGGAAACACGCTGCGGCGTGATAGGGTAATAAAAACGGACAAGATGAAGAGGTAGTCGATGTTACTTCTACGAAGCTTCTTTATCATAGCCAGACAATGCTGTACAGCCCTTTCCATGACAAGGTGACATCGTTAAGTACAAATTTTGTACTTAACGATGTCACCTTTTTTGTATGTGAAGAATTCGATGTGCTGCTGTTCGATTTTCGGAATATATTCTACGAGTGGATGAGCAAATATCGACTTGATGGTAAGCCAAGGGCAATCGAAGATATAGTGACTATGTGAACTCTCCTTTGCTTACAACCATTTCGCCAAGCGAACAGAATTTTGTTTGTGGAGCGATGAACCAGTAATACACAATGACAGCAATGTAGGAGCATTAGTAAAACTATTAGTATCGTAAATGGATCGGGGAGCAACATTTGCCTTGCTGCCTTGGGTGAGTGAGATAATATCAAAGGGGACGAGACTATACCACAAAGTGTGTAAATGACTTCCTTTTATTAAGTAAGCTGCCGCTATTTATATAAAATTTAGGGCAGTCTCCTGAACGAGATTGTATCAAAATTCACTGTAGCAGTTGCATCTTACCAAATCTGACTGGATCAAAAAAATGAGATTGGCAAGCGCCTGCTTAAGACAGTACAATGATATTTTAACAAGCAACTTTTTTCAACAGAGTTTTTCCTCATGCAAAGTGTCTTAAAAAATAATCGGCCAACATTTGATTTACCTCTACTAAAACAAGTTTGGCGATTGGCCCTCCCCGTCATGTTGACCAACTTATTGCAGACGCTAGTTGATGTAGTGGACATCTTTATGGTTGGTCGACTAGGGCCGATTTCAATTGCTGCGGTGGGCATTAGCACTAGCATTCGTATGTTGATCTTGATTATGCTGCTCTCGGTATCGGCGGGGGCAATGAGCTTGATTGCGCAGGCCAAGGGCGGGCGCGATCCGCTGCGGATGAGCTTTGTGACGCGGCAGGCTATTTCGTCTGGCGTGTTGCTATCAATCGTATTGACCGCACTGGGGCTGTGGCTGGCTCGCCCAATTTTGACGTGGGTCAACAGCGGCGGTGATCCGCTTGCTGTGGAAATTGGCACTGAGTATCTCCACGTTCTCTTTGCCGGGACTATCTTCTTGGTGCTCAACCTCGTTTCCAATCGGCTGATGCAAGGCGCAGGGGATACGATTACGCCGCTTATCCTAACAACGGTGATGAATCTGCTTAATATCTTGCTCAATTATCTCTTCATATTTGGGGCTGGACCCATCCCCGCATTTGGTGTAACTGGTGCCGCAATGGGCACGGTGATTTCACGAGCGCTGGGCGTTGCGGCGGTACTCTATCTATTTTACTCGGGCAAAAATGCGATCAAGATATTGTCCGGTTCTTATCGACCCCATTGGCAGACCTTTTCCGACATTTTGACGATTGGCGTGCCGTCTGGTATCCAAGGCGTCTTTCGCAATGGATCGCGGCTGCTGGTTTTGGGCATCTTAACATCGACCGAAGTGGGAACGTACGGTGCGGCTGCGTTAGGCATCGGGTTACAGGTGGAGGCGTTGGCCTTTATGCCCGTCTTGGGGATAAATGTGGCAGCGACCGCTTTGGTTGGTCAAGCATTGGGGGCATGGCAGACCGATGAGGCGCGACGGCGCGGCAACATGGCGCTTGGTTTGGGCGTTGTGGTCATGACTGTGTTGGCGACGCCTATTTTTGTTTTTGCGCCAGCGATTCTACAGATCTTTGACCCAAGCGCGCACCCTGTCGTGATGAAGGCTGGCGTTGACTATATGCAGATTAATACACTCTTTCTACCGCTGGTTGCAATTGCGATGGTGGCAAATGGGGCTTTACGCGGCGCAGGCGATTCAACGCCGGGCATGTTCAGCACCATGTTGACAAAGGGTGTGATCTCAGTGTCGCTGGCCTATCTTTTTGCCTTCCCGCTTGGCTTTGGCGCAACCGGCGTCTGGTATGCGCTAGTTGTCGGGTCGATTTTGGATGCGCTTTACATGGGGCTGCGCTGGCGTGGATCAACGTGGCTGCGGGTGGCGCTGCACAAGACGCCACTCTATCGGCAACATTTACACAAGCTGCCCGAGTTGGTGCAGCAGCAATATTTGTCCAATGTGCGGATACCGCAAATGGCTGATTCTGGTACGCAGGAGAAGGTTGAGGATGGGCGCGTGATGTATACGTCGACTGGTGGGGATGTGGTGGTTGAGTTTAAGGGGGAGGGGTATGTGGTGGGGTAGCACGCCTACCCCACCACATACCCCTCCCCACATCAGCCCACCGATACCCAGCAGCAACAGCTATTGCGGCACCCGCAGCAGGTGATCGCGCTGGGTGAAAAGGATCAAGAGCAGGAGCATCAACCCACAGAGCATGTGGAAGATGGCCATGCCCAACAGCCATGCGTTCACAAGGGCGCTGTTTGCAACAAAAACGGCGTAAAACGAGAGCAGCGCCGAAACAGCCAATGCAATAGAAAATGTATGCCAAACGCCTCTCAGTTCGATCTTCTCATTCAGCGGCACGTCGGACGCCATTAGATGGCGGATGTCCATTCGTTCGGCGACAAATGCGTGGACAAGGGTCACCAACGCAGTCAAGATCCCAGCAATCAATAAAGGCCAGTTCATTTTATGCTCCTTACCCGTCTTTTTGCGCGGCGGCTTTCAACATTTGGTTGACGACAAAGTGGTGGAACGGACGAATCGCGTTGAAGTAGATCGGGCCGGTCCAGTGGTGGTAGTGGACCAAGGTCACGAGGTGATAACGGGTATTGTGATCCGCTGTGTGATCCGAGATCGGCTCGGCGGTTACGCCCAAGTGCGCGGTTAGGTGCTTCTCGGTCGCGGCGGCAAAATAGTATTGATCCTCTTGTGCTTCGACCACCTGAAAGAAAGCGGCATTGTCTCCCGACGTAAACGAAATTTCCTCTGGCGCAACGCGCCGACTTTGGGGCAAGCCCGTCTGCTTCATGCCCAGCAGGCGCACAAAGCCCCAGCGCACGGCGTAGAGAACCCGCATCCACTTGGGCATGTACGAAAACATATTGGCGAGAAACTGGCGCATGGGCACATCGGTTGTAATGCTCTTGACATCGATGTGATCCGCGTCTACGGCCAACTCTCGAACGGCTGGAACCTGCTGCAAAAGTGAAAATTGGTTGACAGTGTTACTCTTCATTGAGTAGATCCTCCAAAATTATGTGAATCATTAGACGGCCAAAACGTTCAAAGACAGCGGCAGATCGATAAGTGAGCATCCGACCCGCTCGCTCGGTATACCCTAGAAAGGAAAGGTACATCAACTCGGCCCGTTGAATCGCAACTTCCATGGGGAGCCCGGCTTCTTCAAGCAATGCTTGAAGGTAGTTGAGGCGTTGGGCTTCCACTCGATGCACAACGCCTGCAACATTGGCGTCCTGTGCGGCCCAGCGGAAAATGGCCGAATCGATGGACGGCCCGCCACTCTTTTCGGCCATTTCGCCGATCATGGTGAAGAGACTTACTAGTTGATCAAGCGGTGCTTCGGCTTTTAGCGACTCGTCGATCAGCCATTGCGTTTCGCTCTTCCAGTAGTCGAGTAGCGCTGCGAGTAGTGCATCGCGATTCGCGAAATGCCAGTAAAAGCTGCCCTTGCTAACGCCAAGAATCTTCGCCAGCGGTTCGACCTTGACGGCAGCAATATCTTTTTTTGCCAGCAGTTGGCCTGCGGCGAGTATCCAATCTGTTTGAGTTAGTGCCATAGTTGATTTCCCATACGGTTCCGTATGTTCAGTTTATCATTAATTGAACCACCTGTCAATACGGTAGCGTATGTTCAACAATATTGGGTTAGTGAATGTGGTCGGTCTCCGGGTTTACCTCTTCTACTCTCATTACTGATGGGTGCTTTGGCCCCGTATCACTTGCTATTGCCAGCCATCATTCGACTGGCGAAGAGTGGATTGTCGCTAGTGATGAGCCCACATCGGTAGAAACGTTTGACGAATATGGTCTTCGCTTCGATATAGAAGAGAATTTCCTCGATGATAAGTCTAACGGATTTCAATTGGAATCATCTCAAATCCGTTCGGCTAAAGCCTTAGAACGACTTTGTCTTGTGCTTGCGATGGCGACACTTTATCTCGTTTCCCAAGGCACGGCCGTTGTCGCAGCAGGCCAGCGACGACTTGTCGATACTCATTGGTTTCGGGGGAATAGTTATCTCAAAATCGGCTGGAAATGGATCAAAAGAGCTGTCATTCAGGGTGAAACACTCACCCGTACCCTTTTCCTTGATGATCAACCCGACCCGGAACCGGCCATCTCTTCTAAAAATCAATGGCTCAATTTGCCAGAGATGCGCTTTACTGTCACATTTTTCGATTTCTCAGCCGATATTCCTTGTCAAGACCCTGTTTAAAGAGTTTTGTCAGTCAACCAGGGTATGCCCCATAAACTATGCACATGAGCGGATCCGTGCACGGTCTCGACCGCGTTTTTCGTAGCCAAAGCCCAACAAGCAAGTCTAGTTTTTGCATTTTTGTTCAGGTGCCTCTGAGTAAGTCTGGGGAGCATTTTGTTCAAATTGATACTAGCTGTTGCCATAGAGTTTATACGCTCCTAATCTGCACTTACAAGGTTTACCATACCAGTTTTGACTCAAGTTTTGCTCATTATAGCATTATTAGAAAGCCACTTAAGCACTTGCGAAACTTACGGATTAACAACCTTAACATCAGGCCAATCGAAATCCTGCATATGTCGTTCTTCCGTATTTCAATTTTTCATGCACATTATAACAGAAAAGCGGACCTGTTTCCAGAGTCCGCCAACATAATGTATCTATTTAGTTTTACTGCCTGTGCGCAAACACGTCAGCCCGCGGGAACGTGATATAGATCTCTCCAATCATCGTAGATTGCACCCGTAAATTATAGAAGACGTGCGAACAACAATGCTGGTGGCAAAGACAAAACGCGATTCACACGGGATACCACGTCCCCAGCACGGACCAAGCATAGTTACGCACTCGAAGCATTTCGTGGTCCGTGCCGGGGACGTGTAGCCAGCTACTTCAAGACCGTTTCACGCAACCGAAAATTCGGTAATCTTGCGTCGTTCGGGTCGATAAAATCCAAGAACGATCTCGTCGTTCGGAACACCCGCTACAAGCAATTCCTCTACAATACCAACGTCTGTATTGTCACGCTCAACCCAGATCTTATCATCTTTAATTCGTAGATGTAAGGGGACCGAATGAACACGACCGGTCTT
>ENA-ORXT01001386-ORXT01001386.1-marine-metagenome-genome-assembly--contig:-NODE-1386-length-32970-cov-28.137081_pt1 | contig 32970 bp, 16 predicted proteins | sample MGYA00237868_ERZ511482 | MGnify/ENA metagenome assembly ERZ511482 | reverse complement strand
TTCGTGAACGCGGGCCCGTCGAATGCGCTGAACCCACAGTTCGTGGACACGCTCCCCCCGGAGGTCACGTTCGACTCGGCGACCGTCACCAGCGCCAACGGCTCCTGCGCCGAAGCAGCAGGCGTGGTGACCTGCACGCCAACATCACCGTTCCCTCCGAATGAGACGATCACCGTGGAGATCGTTGCCGTCGTGAAACCAGACACTCCGAACGGCACCGTCCTGCAGAACAACGTGCAGGGATCTGCGGACGGCACCACCCCGGTGGACGCCACAGCCAACACGACGGTTACGCGGGAGGCCGACCTGGCCATCGTGAAATCAGCGGCTCCCGATCCGGCAACGGCTGGTGAATCCATCACGTACACGCTCGACGTCTCCAACCTGGGCCCGTCTGACGCCACCGGTGTGGCGGTCCTTGATGCTCTGCCCAGCGGCGTGACGGCCCAGACACCGCTACCTGCTGGCTGCACCTTCGCAAGTGGTGCGATCAGCTGCACCATCGGCCTCCTTGCTGCGGGCGGAACCACCCAGATTCAGTTCGTTGTCGACATCGACGCGTCGCTTGAGGATGCAGTTGACACACTGCTGAACAATGCGACGGTCACGGGCACGGAACCAGATCCGGACCCCACGAACAACGAGAGCTCTGCCGACGTTGATCTGATCACCGAGGTGGACCTCGGTATCACGAAAGCCGACGAGGCTCTTCCCGTCGCCTCGGGCGACACCATCGTGTACACCATCGACGTCGTGAACAACGGACCATCTGATGCGAACAACGTGGTTGTCACTGACCCGATTCCCGACCCTCGTCTCACCTTCAACACTTCGCTCTCCTCAAGCATCTGTGGAACAACGCCGGCGCCGGTGACCTGCCCGGTCGGCACCCTCGCCCCAGGAGACACCATCACCGTCGTCATCGCCTTCGACGTCGATCCCACCACACCCGATGGCACCGTCTTCACGAACACCGCCACGGTCACGTCAGACGAGGACACGGTGGGCAGGAGTGCGACCGACGATACGGAGATCTTCGCTGAAGCAGACCTCTCGGTCGTGAAAAGCGCATCGGTCGATCCGGTAGTTCCCGGCGAGCCCCTCACCTACACCCTCACAATCGAGAACGATGGTCCTTCAACGGCACTCGGGGCAACCGTCGCCGACACACTTCCGGCCGGCGTCACCTTTACCAGCGCGGCTGTCGTCTCGGGCGCAACCGGTATCTGCACCGAAGCAACAGGTACCGTCACGTGCGGGCTCGGCGATCTCGCCATCGGCGCCCTTGTGGTCGTTGAAATTGAGGTACGCGTCGACACGGCCACAACGACCGCACTGTCCAACACGGCCGAGGTTGACAGCACCGTCACCGACCCGGTGCCGAGCAACGACACCAGCACGATCAGCACGGACGTTCTCCCCAAGGCTGATCTGACGCTGAAAAAGACCGCAACCCCCGAACCCGCCGTTGCTGGTACGCAGCTCACGTACACCCTCGTCGTGAACAACGCAGGACCATCAGACGCAGCAGACGCGACCATCATCGACATGCTTCCCAGCGCAGTGGCGTTTGCAAGCGCAACGGTTATCGCCGGATCCGGAAGCTGTGCGCACGCCAGCGGCGACGTCACCTGCAACCTGGCCGGTCTACCCGTCGGTGGCAGTGCCGAGGTGCAGATCGTGGTCGACATCGACCCGAACAGCACGCTGACCTCTCTGACGAACAATGCGTCGGTGTCATCCACCACTGAAGACCCAACGCCAGGGAACAACAACGATGATGTTCTCACCACCCTCACGACAATCGCCGATCTTGAGATCCTCAAGACCGATGCACCGGACCCCGTTGTGGCCGGCGAGCCCCTGACGTTCACCATCAGCGTCACCAACAATGGTCCGTCTGCTGCCCAGGGAGTCACCGTTGACGATGCCCTCGATCCGGCATTGAGCTACCTCAGCGCCACGCCAATCACCGGCAGTGCCGCCTGCTTCCACACCGGCCCAACCCCCGGAGGGGACCTTGCCTGTGCACTCGGCACAATTCCCTCGGGCCAAACGTACACCTTCGAATACAGCGCAACGGTTGATTCCGACTTCAGCGGCAGCATCCCCAACACGGCGACTGCGAGCAGCACAACCCCTGACCCGACACCCAACACCTCGTCAACCACCACGTCGGTCAACGCCGAAGCCGACATTGTGTTCGTCTCCAAAATTGACAGCCTCGATCCCGTTGTTGCCGGTACCGGCTACACGTACACGCTGACTGTTCGCAACGACGGTCCGTCGAGCGCGCAGAGCGTCGTCATCTCTGATCCGCTCCCCCCTGGTCTGATCTTCAATCCAGCGACGACCACCACCGGTTGCCTGCTCGCGGCCGGCGTCGTTTCCTGTCCAGTGGGTCAGGTTCTCAGTTCCGACACGGCTTCGGTGACCATCGGCGTGACGGTGGATCCGGCCGCGACCGGGCCAATCGCAAACACGGCGTCCGTCACCACGACGACACCAGATCCGGACGACACCAACAACGACGGATCTGAAACCACGAACATCGAGCGGATGGCCACGCTCACGGTGAACAAGGCAGCTTCGCCGGACCCGGTCGTGGCTGGAGGCACTCTCACGTACACCATCACCGTTGAGAACACGGGCCCGTCAACGGCAACAGGAGTCACTGTCGCCGACTCTCTTCCACTCAATACAAGCTTCATCAGCGCCACGGGGTCACAGGGCTCATGCAGCGAAGCAACAGGCACGATCACCTGCGCCGTCGGTACGCTTGGCGTGACCGGCACAGCGACCATCACCGTGGTTGTCGACGTCGCCTCCACCGTCGCCAACGGCGCCGTCCTGCGAAACACGGCAACGGCGGATGCGACAGAATCTGACCCCACGGACGGATCCGTCAACACCGGGGTGATCCGAGCAGCAGACCTCGGCGTTACAAAGACTGGCGCCCCCGACCCAGTCGCGGCAGGCGAGACCCTCACCTGGACCATCGAGGTGACCAACAACGGACCGTCCAATGCCACCGGTGTGAACGTCACCGACATCCTGCCAACTGGCACCACGTTCGTCCCCGGCGCGTCATCGGCCGGGTGCGTCGACACCGCCGGAACCATCACGTGCGGCGTCGGCCCGCTCGCCAATCAGGCGAGCGCGACGATCGTCATTGCCGCGATGGTTGACGCCGACTGGGATGTGAGCGTCCCGGTAGCCAATGAGGCATCGGCCGTTGGTAACGAGCCTGACCCCGACGAAACGAACGATGTGGGCATGTCTTCCACCCCAGTGTTCGCCGAAAGCGATCTGGGCGTGACCAAGACCGCCAACAGCAGTCCGCTGACAGCCGGCGGCGTCGCCACATGGACGCTCGAAGTCGTCAACGCCGGGCCATCCGACGCCACAAATATTGTCATCACCGACCAGCTGCCACCAGGCGTGACCTTCTCTGGCACGACCGGAGCCTGCACCGATGCCCCAAGCGGAATTCCCGGTGCAGTGGTGACCTGCACCATCGCCGCGGTCCCTGCCGGAACCACCAACTCCTTCACCATCTCCGGCCTCCTCAGCCCTGATATGGCCGACGGATCCACAATCACCAACACTGCGGCTGTCACTGCTCAGGACGGCACCGATCCGAACCCGGACAACGACAAGAACGAAGCAACCTCGCCGGTGGTACGTGAGGCTGAGCTTGCAATCGCCAAGGTGGCACGCGTCGCAACGGCAACCGCCGGCGGTCAGTTGATCTTTGACATCACGGTGACCAACGACGGACCGTCGACTGCCTCGGCCGTCTCGCTCACCGACGCCCTCCCCCCGGGCACGAGCTTCGTGTCAGCCGCAGCGACAGCAGGCACGGCTGAATGCACCGAGACAGGTGGAACAGTCAGCTGTGACATTGGTACCGCTCCCGACTTCGAACTTGCTCGCAACGGCTCTGTCACCGTGACGATCACCGTCGATCTGGACAGCGCTCTGGCCGATGGGTCAGATCTTGTGAACAGTGCAACCGCCGACGCAAACGAGTCCACCCCTGCGACCGGATCGGACACCACGCCAATCGAGCGCTTCGCCGACCTTGCCGTCACGAAGACAGGCTCGCCCAACCCGGTGGCTGCGGGTGACCCACTCATCTGGGTGATCGAGGTGACCAACAACGGACCCTCTGATGCAAGCGGCGTGTCCGTAACGGACATACTTCCGCCTGGCACAACCTTCGTTGCCGGTTCCTCAACCGCCAGCTGCAGCGATACCGCCGGCACCGTGACCTGTGCAGTTGGCGACATCATGGCCAGAGACACCAGCAGCATGACCATCGCCGTGATCGTCGACGCCGACATCGCACCCGGATCACAAATCGTGAACAACGCTTCAGCCGCTGGTAACGAAACCGACCCCGACGACACCAACGACACCGGCACCGACACGACCGACGTTGAGCGCGTCGCAGACCTTGCCCTCATCAAGAACGACGTGGATGATCCCGTTGTTGCCGGCGACAACGTCGCCTACTCGCTCAACGTTTCAAATGCCGGACCTTCCGACACAACCGCAATCGTCATTGAAGACACTCTGCCGCCCGGCGTGACCTACCTCGCCGGCGTCGGTGTTTCGGGTGTGTCCTGTTCAGAACCGAGCGGCCTGCCCGGCGCCACGGTGACCTGCACCATCTCAGCACTCGCCGCCGGAACCAACACAAACATAACGATCACTGCGGGAATCGACCCGTCGCTTCCTGCCGGTTCAACGGTGCTGAACACCGCAGCGATCACCGATCAGTCCGGCACAGATCCGGACCCGACCAATGACAGCGACGACGAGACCACCACGGTCAACCGCGAGCCGGGCCTGATCCTGAGCAAGACGGCGTCCGCACCTTCGGTTGTCGCCGGCGAACCACTCACCTGGACGCTCAATCTCTCCAACACCGGCGTCTCCGTCGGCTCCGGCGTGACCATCACTGACGTTCTGCCAGCAAGTGTCACGTTCACGTCGGCGACCGTGACGAGTGGCATCGGATCCTGCGCTGAGGCAGGCGGCACGGTCACCTGCACCGCCGGCACCGCTCCAGACTTCGAACTCAATCCGGGCAACGCGATCACCATCGACATTCTCGTCGATGTGGACGCTGACCTTGCTGCAGGAAGCAGCGTCTTCAACACGGCATCAGTTGACTCAAACGAGACTGACCCGACGACAGCTGATACCGATGTCCGCGTTCTACGCAGCGCCGATCTGAGCCTCACCAAGGCAGCCGTCTCTGAACCTGTCGTCGCCGGCGAAACCATCTCCTGGGAAATCGCCGTCACCAACAATGGACCTTCCGACGCTTCCAACGTGGTTGTTACCGACACGCTCCCGGCTGGGGTCACCGTTACAGCAGCTGACCTTCCTGACCCGGCCACCGGCGTCGTGTGCAGCATCAGCGGTTCCACCCTCACCTGCACCATCGCGGCAATCGCCGATGCAACGACCACGACATTCGTCTTTGACGCTCTCGTCGACCCGTCACTCTCCAACATGTCCCAGCTGGCGAACAACGCCTCGGTGACGGCGGACGAACCCGATCCGGATCCCGACAACAACAACGGATCCGAGAACACCTTTGTCCTCCGCCAGGCAGACCTGGAGCTGACCAAGACCGCGCCAACGGGACCAATCGTCGCCGGTGAGCCCGTCACCTGGACACTTGCAGTCACCAACAATGGACCCTCCGATACTGGCGACGTGGTCATCGAAGACACCCTGCCAGCCGGCGTGACCTTCACGAACAGCTCAACGGCATGTCTCGATCTGCCCGCTGGCGCAAGTGGAGCGACCGTCACATGCACGATCGCCACGCTCACCGCTGGTTCGACCACATCCCTCACCATCACCGGACTTGTTGACCCCGGTGTCGCTGATGGTGCTGTGCTGTCGAACAACGCGGAGATCACGGCGCAGGACGGAACCGATCCAGACCTCACAAACAACGACAGCACTGCAACGGTGTCTGTGGTTCGACTGCCCAAGCTTCAGATCTCCAAGACACCGCAGGCCACCAGCGTGGTGGCTGGTGAGTCTCTGACATGGACAATCGAATTGTCGAACACGGGCTCCTCGGTGGCGTCCAACGTCGCGATGACGGACACGCTTCCTGCTGGATTCACCTTCGTGTCTTCCTCCGTGCTCGGCGGAACCGCCGCTTGTTCTGGCGCTGCCGGTTCGGTCAGTTGCGTGATCGGAGATGCTCCGAGCAACGAACTCGCCCCCGGCGAGTCCATCACGATCGACGTCACCGCGCTTCTGACCTCAGGAAGCACGGCTGCTTCGGCCACGAACACTGCAAGCCTCACGTCGGATGAGACCACGGCGGTGGAAGCCACCAGCACGACGCCAATCGAACGTGTTGCCGATCTCGGCCTCACCAAGGTTGCTTCGCCCGATCCGGTTACGGCCGGCGCCACCGTGACCTACACCTTCGAAGTCACGAACGCGGGCCCGTCCGTCGCAACCGGGGTGGTCCTGACCGACGTGCTCCCCGTCGGGGTGCAGATCGAAACCCTGCCCGCAACCCCCCTCTGCCTGGTCACCACCACCGGCGTGGACTGCGCAATCGCGACCATTGCTGTCGGCGAGTCCGTCGTGCTCTCCATCGATGCACTCGTGTCCGCCTCAACTGCCACAGCGACGATGCTGACAAACAGCGCATCTGTCAGCGGAAACGAACCGGATCCCGACTCCTCGAATGACACAGGAACAGCTCCGGTCACCGTCGAGCGCGTGGCCGATATTGATGTAACCAAGGAGGCCGTTGGGCCAGCCATCGCCGGCGACTCAGCTGTATGGACCGTGACCGCCACAAACTCCGGTCCGTCCAACGCCACAAACGTCGCCGTCACCGACTCGCTGCCTTCCGGCATGACGTTCGATGCAACGGCAACAACGCCGGGTTGTTCCGAAGCAGCCGGAATCGTCACCTGCCCAATCGGGAACCTTGACGTTGGCGACAGTGTCGCTGTCAGCGTCGCTGCGTTCCTTGACCCCGCCACGCCCAGCGGCACAGTGGTAACCAACAGCGCCACCGGTTCCGCCGACGAGACCGACCCCGACCCAACGAACAACAGCGACACCTCCGACGCTGATGTATCAACCCTGGCAGATCTGCAGATCACCAAGGCCGCTTCCGGCCCAATGGCCGTCGCCGGGCAACCGTTCGGCTGGTCGGTCGAGGTCTTCAACGCCGGTCCATCCAATGCGCTGGACGTTGTCGTTACAGACGTGCTTCCCGCCGGCGTTACCTTCGCCAGCGCCAGCGCCAGTTGCACCGGTGGGGCAACTGTTGTGTGCTCCATCCCGGTCATTCCTGCTGGGTCAACCGAAGTGATCGCCCTGGTCGTGGACGTCGACCCGACAACGACCGGGTCGCTGACAAACGTTGCAACCGCATCAAGTTCGACGCCGGATCCCACACCGAACAACCAGTCCCCGCCCGTCGAGACTCCGATCGAACGAGTCTCAGATCTCTCAGTCACGAAGGTGAGCTCACCCAACCCGGGCGTACCGGGAGACACGGTGACGTACACGATCGTCGTGACCAACGACGGACCATCCGATGTCGTTGACGCCGCCTTCCTCGACTCGCTTCCGGACGCTTTTGCAGAACCAACCTGGAGCTGCGCCGTCACGGCAGGAGTTTGCGCTGACACGTCTCTGCATCCCGACATCAGCTATGACATGTCGCTGCCAGCTGGCGAGAGCGCAACGGTGACGATCGCCGGCATTCTCGACGCCGGTCTCACAGAGACTGTTGTCAACACCGCCTCGATCACCGCGCCTGTCGGCTTCGTTGACCCGGTGCCGCAAAACAACACCGGTAGTGATTCGAATCCAGTCGGACCAATGGCTGACCTGATGATTCTCAAGACTCCACCGGCCGGACCCATCAGCTCCGGTGACGTTGTCACGTGGACCATTTCGGTCACGAACAACGGACCATCATCAGTCCTTGGCGCAGCCGTGGTTGACACGCTGCCGATGGGCGTGACAAACGCCTCGTGGACATGCATACCGGTGACGCCCACGGCGGACTGCGCGACCGCATCCGGCACTGGAAACGTACTGGTCAATGTTGACCTTGGTCCAGGCGACACGATCGGTCTTGAAGTCAGCGCCACCGTGGTTCTCGCACTCGGAGGCGACCTGGTCAACACCGCACAGGTCATCCTGCCGTCGACCGTGACGGATCCGGACCCGTCCAACAACAGCTCTGGTGCGACGGTCGCCGTCGACGCTGATCCCACACCAACCCCGACGGCGATCGCGACCGCAGCACCAACTGCCACGGCGACCGCAACAGCCACGCCAACCGCCACGCTCGTGCCAACAGCAACACCAACCGCTACTGCCATCCCGACGCCAACAGCGACCGCAACAGCCACGCCGACCGGCACGCTCGTGCCAACAGCGACACCAACCGCGACACCGGTTCCGGCTCCCACGGACGCCGACCTCACCCTCGCGAAATCAGCCCCCGAAGGCACACTCCTGCCCGGAGACACTGTCACCTGGACACTCGACATTGCCAGCAACGGCCCGGCGCCCGTTCAGGGTGCCCGCCTGATGGATGCACTTCCCGATGGGGTGTCCAACCCAACCTGGACCTGTGAGACTGTCACCGGTGACGCCGCCTGCGGCAATGCCTCAGGCACCGGCGATGTCAACGTCCTGATCGATATTGCTCCGGGCGAGGAGATTCAGATCGTCGTGTCCGCCACAGTCACCAGCGACGAGGCGGGCGAACTCACCAATACCGCAAATCTCGTACCGCCAGTCGGCATCACCGACCCGTCGCCGAACACAAACACTGCGGTTGCATCCGTACAGATCGGCGCGTTGGTGGCCCCCGAAGTGCCGACAGCGACAGCGACAGCAACCGCAACGCCGGTTCCTGCGACAGCAACTCCGACGGCAACAGCAGTCCCGGATGCACCGACGGCAACGCCAGTGCCGCCGACGCCAACCCAGATACCAGCTACCGCAACCCCGGTCCCACCCACGGCTACGCCGGTGCCTGCCACCGCAACACCCGAACCAACAGCAACAGCGATTCCAACGGCGACCCCGGTACCGGCGCCCGTCGTCATTCCGTTCAGCGAGCCACTGGCGATCACCGGCCGGACAATAGGAGTCACGGTCGTCTTTGGCCTCGCACTGCTCGGCGCTGGCCTCATACTGATTACCGGCTCCCGCCGACGCAGGCGCGACGCCACCTGAGCTGATCGTCGCAGCCCCACGCTGGGAAGCGACTAGATTCGTCCTTCCGCTATCTGGAGAGATTGACATGTCGTTTCGCGCGCTGCTGCTGAACAAGACCGACGACGGGGTAACCCATAAGATCACCGAGCTGAGCGCATCAGAGCTGCCTGAGCATGCCGTCACCATTGCCACGGAGTTCACGACGATGAACTACAAGGACGGCATGGCCATAACCGGCCGTCCGGGCATCGTTCGCAACTGGCCAATGGTGCCCGGCGTCGATGTTGTTGGAACAGTGGAAAGCGGTGCGACCGACAATGATCCGTTCAGCGACGGCGACCGAGTGACCATCAACGGTTTTGATGTGGGCGAGGCTCACTGGGGAGGCTTCTCCCAGAAAGCGAAGGTGGCCGCCGACTGGATCACTCCGCTGCCGGACGGGATCACGAACCAGCAGGCAGCCGCCATCGGGACGGCTGGTTACACGGCCATGCTCTGCGTCATGGCGCTTGAGGATCAGGGCATCACCAACGAGTCCGGCCCGGTCGTCGTGACCGGCGCCGCGGGCGGCGTGGGCAGCGTGGCGACAGCGCTTCTCGCCAAGCTTGGGTTCGAGGTCATTGCGTCCACCGGTCGCGCCGAACAGGAAGGCGACTATCTCCGCGGACTTGGCGCATCCGACGTGATCGCGCGTGACGAGTTGGGCGAGCCGTCCAGTCGCCCGCTGGGCAAACCGCGATGGGCCGCTGGCATCGATGCGGTTGGGTCCCACACACTCGCCAACGTGCTGGCCGCAACCCAACCCGATGGCGTGGTCGCGTGCTGCGGTCTTGCTCAGGGACCGGACCTGCCTGCGTCTGTGCTCCCGTTCATCCTCCGAGGTATCACCCTTCAGGGCATCAACTGCGTCCAACAGAGCCAGGCTCGCCGGACCGAGGCATGGAACCGACTGGCTGCCGATCTGGACATGGCCAAGCTGGACGAGATGACAACGGTACGACCGCTGGGCGACTCCGCCGCGGTGGCCGAAGAGATCATGGCTGGCCAGACGCGCGGTCGCGTCGTCATCGATGTAAACGCCTGAGATGCGTGTCCATGCTGAGTTGCATGAGGCCCGCGCCGTCCCGACTGAAGTCATTGTGGCCACTCCTGGAATCGGCAGGACGGCTGATGATTGGGCGGTGCTTCAAGCTCAACTCGCAGAGAACTACTCCCTGGCGGCGTGGGACCTTCCTGGGCATGGGCAATCGCCCGTGCCTGACGACCTGAGCGAGTACACCCGAGACCGCGCAATCGATGACCTCGACGATGTCACGGCATGGACCGGCGCGACTGCCCCGGTGATGCTTGGCCATTCTCTCGGTGGCTACCTCACCATGGCCTGGGCCGTGGCGAGGTCGTCGCACGCACCTGAGGCCCGACCGGATGCAATCTCACCAAAGGCACTCGTCCTCATGGCAACCGGTCCTGGATTCCGCGACGACGAGAAGCGGGACGCGTGGAACGCACGAAGCCGTCGCAATGCGCACCGGTTCGGGGTACCACCCCAGGCAGCCGAGCTGAACTGCCAGGAAGACAGCATTGTCATCGAGCGCATTCCTCAGCTGAATGTGCCCACGCTGGTGCTTGTCGGATCAGAGGATCGACCCGACATCGCTGGGGGTTGCGGCTATCTTGCAAAGAAAATGCCGAATGCAACGCTGGTCACCATCGACGGCGGCGATCACCTGATGCACGAACACCCTGACCACAGCGCACTCATCGCCGATCAAATCCGAGCTTTCCTCGTCGAGCTCTAGTTGACCGCGCGACGGTTGACCGCTCGGCGCATCTAACGGTCGCCGATCGCGTGAAACCCGCCGCGTCGCTGACCGACGTAGATCACGCCCTCCCACACTGCCGGGCTGGACTCAACGCACCACGGCAATTGCACGGACCACAACTCGGGTGGTTCGACGCTGGTATCAGACACGTCGAAACCATGCACCACACCTGTGCAGTCAGCCTGCACGAGCACATTGTCAACAACAGTTGGAGATGACCACAGTGGCCCCGGAAGGGCCTTCTGCCAGCGGGTGGCGCCGGTCTCGCGATCGAGTGCGTACAGGGATCCGCTGTCGGTCGGGACGTACACCACGTCACGATCGACCGCGAGTGTCGCCCACACCCCGTCGGGCACCACACCGATCCTGTGGATGTCGCGGGACCACACAACGGGATCATCCGGCCTGGAGGGATCAAGCTTGATCACCTGACCCAGCTCCAGCGACCGGTCGGTGAGCCGCTCAAGCTCTGTGCCAACGTAGGCAAAGCCCTCGTCATCAACGACGATGGTGGCGTCGGTGTCATCGCCGGTCCAGAATCGGAACACCCGCTCCGGCTCAGCCCCGTCCTTCACGCCGCTGATATCCCAGGCCTGCACGAGCCCGCCCGAGTTCGCGAACCAGAGAAGGTTTCCGCTGATGGTCATGGAGGACTCGATGGAGACGTTCCCATCCCCCACCTTGTTCAGGAGCTCTTCGTCCCAGCCCGGGGCGTGGAACACAAGCTCCGGATCGACCGCCACCCGGCCCGCGTCATCGATACTGCGATTCACTTTGACCAGGTGCCACTGACTGTTCTCTCCGCCAATGAACAGCCAGTCGTCGAGCATGAGAGGCGTGCTGTCCCAGTCATCGTTCCACAGCGTGGGCGACACGGCATTCGCATTCAGCGACCAGAGTTCTCTCGGAGCATCGCCATCGAAGGCCACGATCCGGAAGTTGTCGTCCCGGGAACCGAAGTAGACGAGCGGGAAGCCATCAGGGTCGACCGTGACCGAGCCCTTGATGAGATCGCCAACCCGGTAGTCGGCCATGATCCGTTTTCCGGTTGCTGCATCCAGGAAGTGCACTGCAGGTGCATAGGAGCCGAATACCACCCATCGCCGATCGCTGTAGTCAAAGACCGCCGGTTGACCCGTCCACCCTGTTCCGCACCACTCGCTGGTAACCGTCCCGACTTCGGTTGGGGAGCACAGTTCTGAGCCCTGCCCGAAGCGCCACAGTTCTGTGGGATTCTGCGGCATCGGCCCGGTGCCATGGAAGGTTCGGGAGGGGTTGCCGCGAAAGGTGATGAGGCCATTGGTGGTCCCCGGATACGGTTCGCCGGCAAATGCAGGGTCTATCCAGCCCGGGAACGTCGTGGGGGTTGGCGCTGGTGTGGCAGTTGACGTTGGCGTTGCGGTCGCTGTCGCAGTGGGTGTGGCGATCACGGGCAGCGATGTGCTGGTGGGACGCACGATCGGTCCTGCAGCACTTGCGCCGGTGGAACCGGTATCAACGCGGTCAGCGAACAACGCCAGCAAGGCTACGACGCACAAGGTGCACAAGGTGCTCGCTCCAACCGCAGCAACAATTTTGCGACGCCCCTCCCGCATGGATGGTCACCCTAGTGCCTCGTCAGGAGACGGTGCAGATCAGCGCATCGTGGAGAGTCGTGCCGGTTCAGGACGGATCTGACCACCGAGGAACCCCGAACCACCCTTCGACCGAATCAAGAGCTGAATCTTCACCAACGGCCATGACACGGCCACAGATGCCTGTGTCCAGTACTGCGTCGATGACGACCGTTACGTCCGCAAGCGGCAGGTAGCCGCCAACCTCACCCTGCACGAGAAGCACCTGGGCGGTGCCGGCGGACGCGTCGGGCGGTCCATAGGTTCCGAGCGGGAGTGCTCCGGGATCACTTCGACCGAGGCGGAGCACCAGGCTGAAAGTATCTGAACTGCGAGGCACCGGAACGTCCTGGGCCGAGAGCGTTGCCGCGGAAAGATGAATTTCGGTGAGCGAATCGGTGAGGTCGACCGCAACTGCGCTTGCGACATCGATGTCTTCGTCGACCGGCCAGGTCTGGCCGACATCGCTCTCCAACGACAGCCCAAGCTGCCCGATAGCACCGGACAACGACGCTCCATCGGCAGGAGTGGGACATGCCGCTTCGGCCGACCGTACGTCCGCATCAGTAGGGAACCCGACGAGCTCCGGCAGCCGCAGTTGTGCTTCGTCGCCAAGACTCCACTTGAGCCATGGTGCTGTCGAGTCGTTCGGGTCGGTGAGGAACACGCCGGTTGGCATCGCACCGGTCGGCGACTCGAACGCAATCCAGCCTTTTGAGCAGCCTCCAGCCTCAGGCAGGTCAATCTCGGACACTCCGGGCGCCCAGGACGAGCCTCCCCGGAACTGCCCGATCAGATTCCAACCGTCGATCTGCAAACCGAATCCGGGAACGGTCAGGTTCTCGCCGGCACATACCTCGACCTCGACGGCGATCAGCCGGTGTCCCTCGTGCGCCACGGCGAAGTCAGTTCCAAATGGGCCGCGTTGCCCGCGCATGTCCGGCACTTCCAACCAACCGTTCACGGTCATGCGCCATCGAGCAAGTGGTCCGCTGGCTACTTCCTGGACTGTTCCGATGGACGCCACCACTGGCCGCTGATCTGAGGGTGGGGTCTTCTGGGATGCAGTTTCCGGAGACACCCAAAGGCTCTCCTCGCTTGAGAACTGCGGAACGTTGAGCCACGCGTACACCGTCTGTTCACCAAACGCCTCAGCCTCCAGATCAACGGCGGTGTACTGAAAAACCGGATCGCCCGCGCCGGACCATCGCAACACCTGCCAACCCTGCGCACACTGCCCTGCCGGGGGCCAGGCGAACCCCGGGTCGACAAGGGAGTCAAGAATCAGATTGGCTGGGTCGTGCAGATTTGAGGACAGATCCGTTGACGGATCCACCGTCTGGAACCGACCGCGGAACAACTCCTGGCCTGGCGCCTGGTCGCCAGCGGCGCAGACATCCACGTAGGCAGCCACGAGTTCCTCCTGATCCGGTTCGACCTGCAATCGACCGAAGAGGACAGTGTCGGTCCGAACCACCGGCCAGCTCACCCACCTGTGCAAAGTCACGGTGGTCCCATCGCTGTCCACGGCCTGCTCGCCGGCGGCCAACCGATGGACCTCAACGACGTCAGGCGCCTGATCGACGTCTGTCGGAAGAGGAACAACAACGGCCGTGGATTCAAGGGCGGTGACCTGGGCCGAACCAGAGGTTGCACCGCATGCGCCCAGCATCAGCGTCACGGCCAAAAAGATGCCGAAGGTGAGCCGGGTGCGTGGTGTTCGCATGGGTACTGAAGTCTGGTTCGATGCTGTCACAGCGTTGGGGTCCGACCACTGCCCAGGCCGGATGCACAACGGTACCGCGTCGGGTCTCGCTGACGTGGGCAGGCCGGCGTGGCACAACCCGCAGGAGTTCTTTCACCACAGGTCTCCGACCCTCGATGAGATCGGCTGGGCAGGGGACGGAAAGTGGCCCAAATGGCCCCTTTCGCTCCGCTTGCGCGCTGCATACCATCAGTGACGCATGCAGGACAGATACCTCGAATTGCTCAGTGATTTTGACCTCCAGATTCTCGGCGCTGCGTCGCAGATGGGACCCGACAACCGCAGCGGTGGTTCTGACGGACCCGTCGTCGACTGGTTTCGCGCTGGACGCGGTCGCGCGACCACAGCTGTCGCACAGCGTCACACCTACGACTCGCTGATCGGCAACGAGACGGTCGGAAGTCGGGTCTTTGACAACTCGCTCCTGCCGCGCGCCCACCTCGCCGATGACACCATCTCGGTCGAACCATCCCCGTTCCTGCTGTTTGCGGTGTTGATTGAGCACGGGGCCGCCACATTGTGTCGCTCTGCCTTGCGCGTCGAAACAATCGCCGGCCACACACTCCTGCCCCTGACCGAGAACCGCATCGCGGCCGAGACATCGAGCAATCCACAGATCCGTCTCTATCTTGCCGAGTTGCTTGACTCGTTCTCTGTTGCGCGGGCCACCCGGAGCTGGGACCTCATCGCTCCGGGCGCAGCGACACCAATCAACGACCAGGACCCGGTGCACCTGGCCAGGGCCATCCACCTGCTCGATGCGAACGAGACGCCCGGACTCCTCCGCCGTCTCGGTGACGCTGCACTGTTTGCCGCCGGCCTTCGGGGGACCACCGCGGCGGCGCCGCTCATTGTTGATGATCTCGCTGCGGTGATCGAAACGCTCCCAGCTGGGTTGCGCTCGAATGGAGGCGCCGAACTGTCTGAGCTCTTTGCGCACGAGCCTCGCCATCGAGTGTTCAGCGAACTGGGTCCAATCTGGTACCGCATGGCCGCAAAACAGCTCAGAGTTCCAGCCCTGCAGGCACCGCTGATCGACATGGCAGACCACTTCGATGACGCGACCGCATTTCTTCGATTCCTCCGCTCCAATTTCTCCCTGCACCGCAGCACAGTTCTTACCGGTTGATGCAGTACTCACCGGTTGATGCAGTACTCACCGGTTGAACCGTTGCCCCTCCCGAATGGTTGTCCCAAATGGTTCCAGGAGCGCGCTCAGTGCCAACGAAGGCGACAACGCGCCACCCAGAAAGGTGATGCTCAGCGCTTTGCGTCGAGCCGGAGTTGCGTTGCGGCCGAACCTTGGCAATGCTGTATCGATGCGCACGCTCGCCGGCCTGATCCTGGGCCTTTTTCTCGCTGTCCTGGGGGCTTCTGTCGCGCATGCCCAGCTGTCAACGGATGAGTACTACGACCGCGAACTGGCTGATGCGCTCGACGCCAGCGGACTCCTCGGTGAATGGCTGGATTCCGCGCTGACTCGTCCGTCACTGAGCCTTCTACCTGTAGCCGGCTCCGCCTGGGAAGACGGACGCGCCGCTTTCATCGATGTGCTCGATGCTGAACAGGCCGCTGTTGCGCGGTGGGTGTCGACCGCCGCCAGCCAATCGCTCACTGAACAGGAAATGCGTCTGCTCAGCCAGGACGAAGATGCTGCCCGTCAATACATTGCCGATCTCGAACAGGACATCGATCTCAAACTCACTGCGCGGGAACGGCTCCTCAACGAGCTCACCGCCACCGATGCGACGCTGCAGGAGATTGCCGTCGCCCGATACATGGGGGGACGACTCGCCTCTGAACTTCAGCCTCTGCGGGGCACCGAGCCCGTCCAGGTTCGCCTCAATCGGCAGACTCTGTTGTCGGCGACCGACAGGTCCTATGAGGATCTCCGCCTTGCTCAGCGTCTGGAACTCGAGGCGATGGACGCCGAACTCCGACAAGCTGCGGACGTTCGAGATGTCACTGTTCGCGCCCTCATCGAGATCGGCAATCAGCAACTTGAGGCGAACGACACCGTCGAGTCGCTCGATTCCACTGTCACAGATCTCGAGTCCGGCAGCCTGGTTCTCCTCGCAGAGGCTCGAGATATGATCCCGCGGCTGCAGCAGCTACGAGCGACATCCACGGTCTCTCGCCTCGGCTTCTCCCTCATCGCTTTCGATGCATACCTGCAAGCGGCGGAATCCATGCGCGACGAGCCCGCCGCGTGCGCATTGGACTGGGCGACAATCGCTGCCATCGGCGACATCGAGTCCATTCATGGGACACTGGGAAGCCGATCAATCTCATCAAATGGCAACCTCTCCCGACCGCTGCTTGGCGTGCTACTCGATGGTGGCGCAAGCGAAGCTGGAGCGGACGGCGAACCCACGTCGAACGGGTTCCGGGCAGTGCCCGACAGCGATGATGGTGTTCTCGACGGGTCAGCCGAGTTCGACCGTGCCCTCGGACCAATGCAATTCCTGCCTTCCACGTGGCGCATCGCCGGCGTCGACGGCAACGACGACGGTGTTGCTGACCCACAGAACATCCACGACGCAGCATCGGCCGCCGCGCACTACCTGTGCCTCGTTCGAGCTGATGCGAACAGTGACGAGCTGGCTGATCGCCTCCGCCGCTACAACGACTCCAGCGCGTATGTGAACGAAGTCCTTGCGACTGCAGAGACCCTCCGCAGCATCCTCCCGGAAGCCACAAGTCAGTTCCCTGCCTGACCATTGGCCAGATGGCCGGATCATCGGCCATCCGGGGGACGTGTCAGCGAGAGTGTCACACGGCCTGATTAGGTTGGCCGGATGGCCATTCTTGAACCGCCACCACTCGCTGAGACACCGCACGACAAGACACCGCACGACAAGACACCTCTCGTCAAGACACCTCTCGACAAGACACCGCTCGTCAAGACACCGCGGGCGAAGGGACCTCCCCTGCGCAAACCGGCGACAACATTTGATCAGATAGATCTCTTCAGCGATCCGGCGCTGGCGTCGTTTCACCCGGCAGTGAGGGAATGGTTCACCCGGAAGTTCCCCCTCGGGCCCACTCCACCGCAGGTGGATGCGTGGCCGTCCATTGCCGCTGGTAACCACACCCTTGTTGCCGCACCCACCGGATCCGGCAAGACGCTGTCAGCGTTCCTCGTTGGCATCGACCAGTTGTATAAGCGCCATGGCGCCAACACTCTGCTGCCCAACACCACGCAGGTGCTCTACGTGTCTCCACTCAAAGCACTCGCCGTGGATATCAGCGAGAACCTTGAAGGGCCACTCACCGAGATTGCCGAGATTGCGCAGGCAATGGGTTTGGACGCACCGGAGATCCGGGTCGGGGTGCGATCCGGCGACACCACCAGTTCGGCGCGAGCCTCCATGATCCGTCGACCTCCCCAGATCATTGTCACCACACCCGAGTCCCTGTATCTGTTGTTGACCGCGGCCAAGAGCCGGGAGGTGCTGCGTACGGTTGGCACGGTCATCGTGGACGAGATTCATGCCGTAGCTCGTGACAAGCGCGGATCCCATCTGTCTCTGACCCTGGAACGCCTGGATCACGTGTGTGAGGTGCCGCCCGTCCGTATTGGTTTGTCGGCCACCCAGCGACCCATCGAAACCATTGCCCGCCTCCTCGTCGGCAGTCGGACTCGACCCGCACCCAGAGCTCACCCGGCCAATCCCACTGATCGCACCGATCACACCGATCACACCGCCAGCAAAAGCACCGCCAGCAAAGACGCCGCCGATAGAGGCACCGCCGACAAACACACCAACGGCGAGGCTGTGCCCGACTTTGTGCCCGACTGTGTGATTGTGGACTCTGGGCATCAGCGGGAACTTGATCTGGCGCTGGAGTTGCCGGAGTCTGAACTTGAGGCGGTGGCACCAGCAGAGCAGAGCGGCGAGATGCTCAACCGCATTGCCGAAATGGTGCTGGAACACCACACCACGATTGTGTTTGTGAACACCCGCCGCATGGCAGAGCGGATTGCCCATCAGCTCGCTGAGCGTCTGGGCGATGATGCAGTGGCCGCCCATCATGGTTCGCTGTCGAAGGATCGCCGCTATCGCATTGAACGTCGTCTCCGAGCGGGGGAACTGAAGGCGCTCGTCGCTACGGCGTCGCTGGAACTGGGCATCGACATCGGGCCGGTCGAGCTCGTCTGCCAGATTGGCTCGCCTCGAAGTCTCGCCACCTTTGTGCAACGGGTCGGACGCTCTGGACACAGCCGCCACGGCACGCCCAAGGGACGCCTGTTCCCCATGACCCGAGATGAACTTGCCGAGTGTTGTGCCCTCATGGCCGGGGTGCACGCCGGCCAGTTGGATGCAGTCCATCCGCCTGATGCCCCGCTCGACATCCTCGCGCAACAGATCGTGGCCGAGACAGCCGCCGAACGCTGGGACGAGTCGGCGCTGTTCGAGCTTGTCAAGAAGTCGGGCATCTACGCGAACCTGCCACGGGAAACCTTCGATGAGGTCGTCGAGTTTGTGAACGAAGGCGTCGTGACAGGTCGAGGCCAGCGGGCCAGTTACGTCCACCGCGACAGCGTCAATCACGAAATTGAAGGACGCCGAGGCGCACGACTTGCATCGCTCACTTCGGGCGGCGCCATCCCGGAAATGGCGAACTATCGGGTGATTGCAGAACCGGACGATATGCCGGTCGGCACCGTCAACGAGGACTGGGCAACCGAGTCAATGCCGGGCGACATCTTCCTTCTCGGCACACACTCCTGGCGGATCAAGCGGGTTGAACCCGGCATTGTTCGGGTTACCGACGCGGGCGGCCTGCCGCCCACCGTGCCGTTCTGGCTGGGAGAAGCGCCAGCCCGCACAGAGGAGCTCTCCCAGGAGGTATCCAGGATCCGCCAGCGGGTGCAGGACTTCCTCGAAGCCGACGACCCTGACAGCGCTCGGCGCTGGGTTCGCGAAACCTGTGGCGTCAACGAGGCTGCGGCCGAGCATCTGGTGTCGTACCTGGCCGCGTCGCTCACCATTCTCGGAGCGCTTCCCACCACTGACCGGCTGGTGATCGAACGTTTCTTCGATGAGACCGGCGGCATGCAACTTGTGGTGCATTCGCCCCACGGTGGCCGTATCAACCGCGGCTTCGGACTTGCCTTGCGCAAGAAGTTCTGCGTCAACTTCGACTTCGAGTTGCAGGCGGCAGCCAACGATGACGCCGTGCTCCTCTCGCTGGGCCCACAACACAGCTTCGCCCTCACCGACGTCAGGCACTATCTCCAACCCGAGGCCGTGCCACAAACCCTCATCCAGGCAGTGCTTGTGCCGCCCTCACCCATGTTTTTGTCTCGATGGCGCTGGAATCTGAACCGGTCCCTCACCGTTCTGCGGTTCAAGGGTGGACGTAAGAATCCGCCGCCAATTCAACGCATGGAGGCCGACGATGTCATGGCTGCGGTCTTCCCCATTGCCGCTGGCTGCCAGGAGAATGTCTCCGGCCCCATAGAACTTCCCGACCACGTACTCGTGCGCCAGACAATGCACGACACTCTGACCGAGGCCATGGACGTTGATGGGTTGACAGCTCTGGTGGAACGCATCAAGTCCGGCGACATGGAGGTTGTTGTCTGCGACAGCGTCGACGCTTCGCCACTCAGCCATGAGCTGTTGATGGGCAAGGCCTTCACGTTCCTCGACGATGCCGAAGCCATCGATCGACGCAGTCGCACGGTGCCGTTGCGTCGCGGACTTCCCGTTGAGCTCAGCGATATCGGCGGCGTCTCGGGTGAAGCCATCGCCCGGGTATGCGACGAAGCCAGCCCTGATGTGCGGAACCCCGACGAGATGCATGACCTTTTGTCCGATCTTGTTCGCACCGCCGAACGCGACGAATGGCGTCTCCACTTCGAGTCGCTCGAGGAGCGCGGTCGAGCGGTGGCGGTAGCCAATCCAATGTTTGCGCAAGACCGAACAATGCCAGCATGGTTCTGGACCACGGTGGAGCAGGCCGAAGTGGTCAAAGACCTGGTTGCGGACACGGAACTCACCGAGAAGGCCCGCATCGAGGCGGTGCGCGGACACCTGGACATCTCCGGACCGATGATGGTTCAGGACCTGAGCGAACTCGTCGTCCTACCGGCCTCCACGGTGCGAATCGCACTTGCTGCACTTGAAGCGGAAGGCTTTGCCATCCAGGGCCGCTGGCGGAACCGGGCAGGTGTGGATAGTGACACCATCGAATGGTGCAGCCGACGATTACTCGCCCGTATCCACGTGTACTCCCAGAAGCGGCGGCGGCGAGGCATCGAGGCGGTCACCGCTCAGGACTTCACCCGCTTCCTGCTTCGTTGGCACCACCTCACCCCTGACACCCAGGTCCGCGGCAAGCCGGGCCTGTCACGGATTATCGAGCAGCTGCAGGGATACGAGGTTGCCGCCGGCGGGTGGGAAAAGATCCTGCAGGACCGGGTGGGCGGCTACAAGCCAGATTGGCTCGATGCACTGTGCCTCGGAGGCGATGTCACCTGGGGCCGACTCACTGTGCGTCACCCGGCAGTTGCGCAGGGTGCGGCGTCCGCCGCTCACCAGGTAGCGGGCACGTCTGACACATCAACGGCTCCTGATGACAGCGGGGTGGCAACCGATGCGCCGAAGACCAGGCGTCCCGCCAGCCCGTCTCGTGCCACCCCCATCACGCTGACCACTCGCAGCGACGCTGGTTGGCTCATGGCCGCAGCGCGAGGGGCGTTGGTTCCGGTTGTTCCCCCTGCCGGCGCCGGCGCCGAGATTGTCGAAACCCTCACCCAACGCGGCGCGCTGTTCCACACCGAATTGGTGACCGCCACCGGTCGACTTGCCACCGATGTGGAAGCCGGATTGTGGGAAGCGGTGAACGCCAGTCTCGTGACCGCCGACAGTTTCTCTGCAGTGCGCACGCTGTTGAATGGGCGCCAGCGCTCGGATCGACGTCGCGAGATGGGGCGGAGGGGCCTTCGCCGCGGAGCTGCTGGACACCAGCGCGCAGAAGGACGATGGGCGCTTCTTCCCGAACCCGCGGTGATCGAGGAACCCGACGAACTGGCAGAAGCCGTCGCTGAGCAGTTGCTTGCCCGATGGGGTGTGGTCTTCTACGACCTCGTGCAGACCGAGTCGCTGGCGATCCCGTGGCGAGACATCCTCTGGGCGCTTCGGCGTCTGGAAGCCCGCGGGCTCATCCGTGGCGGCCGGTTCGTCGCAGGTTTCTCCGGCGAGCAGTACGCGTTGCCCGAGGCTGTGCAGATGCTCAAGGCCGTACGGAAGGCGCCGCGCACCGGTGAGCGGATCACGGTGCGCGTCGTGGACCCGTGCAACATCACCGGCGTCATTCTTCCTGGGCCGCGCACGACCGCTGCAGGCCAGGGCACCATCACCTTCGTGGACGGCGTCGTCGCCGGAACATCGGCGGCCACCGATTCCTTTGCCGCGAGGCCGCAGACCTCAGATGGACCAGAAAACCCGGAAGCCGAGCGTCACAAGAATCGCAGCGCTGATCAGCTCCAGGGACCTACCCACACGAGGAGCGCCACCAACCCCATGAGCAACTGAGCCAGCTGCAAGGAGACGCTGAGGAGAAACGTGGACCGTTGATGTTCGCCACCCGAGGCAAATCAGCTCGAATCTTTCCTTTGGTACCGTCCCAAGGAGATCTGCACCGAGTAGAACAAGCAAGCTGGCGGAAAGGCCAGTCGATGCCACCCTCGGCTCCCAGCCTCAGTTCCAAGCCCGGACTCAACCCTCGGAACAACGTGATGAACTCGCCGGCTGTGCGCCCCCATTGCGGCATGGTCACCAACATCGGCCACGGCTTCGAAGTACTTCCGGTAGCGCAACTACGAGATTGGTTCCCGGCGGTACCACAAGCTGTGGGTACTGGGGTGGCCCGACAGTACTCGGACCTACCCGAGTCTGGCCATCATCAACGCATTCACCATTTTGCCATCCGCCTGACCCTGGGTGGCTTTCATGATCTTCCCAACAAAGAACCCCTGCACCTTGCGATCGCCTTCAGCGAAGCGGGCCCATTCCTGGGGATGCTCGGCAATGAGGCCGTCGAGGAGTATTTCAAGCTCGCTGGCATCCATTGCTTCGAAGCCCTTGGCAGCCGCAATGACCTTCGGTCCGGCACCAGTCTCAACGATCTCAGCAAGAACATCCTTGGCCTGCGTGGCGGTCAGGTCGCCCTGGGCTTCCATTGACACAAGCGCAGCGAACGTGTCGGCGGTGAGTTTCCCCGGGCCATCAGCAAGGTTGTTCTCAATGTGTTTCAGTACACCGGCTGCGGGCGCTCCAGCCTCAAGCGACCCGAGCGCCATGGCGTCAAGGTTTCGCTCCACCACGAGGGCTGTTGCGCTCAGTTCCACGGATGCCGCGTCGGCAAGCGCCTGGCGCCGCTCAGCCGGAAGTGCCGGCATGGCGGCATCGATTGCGGCGATGTCATCGGCGGTCGGAGCCAGCGGAACGAGGTCCGGTTCTGCGAAGTATCGGTAGTCATCGGCGTCCTCTTTGGAGCGCCCCGGACGGGAACGTCCGGCTGCCTCATCCCAGTGACGCGTTTCCTGACGAGGAGCGTCGCCGCTGTCGTACAGCGCAATGTGGCGCCGCGCCTCGTACTCGATTGCTCGACCGAGAGAACGCAGAGAATTGATATTTTTGATCTCGCATCTGGTGCGCAGCTCGTTGCTTCCTGTGGGCCGGACCGACACGTTGGCGTCGACCCGCATGGAGCCTTCTTCCATCTTTGCATCGGACACGCCGGTGGCGAGGAGAATGTCTCGCAGCTCGGCGACGTAGGCACGAGCGTCTTCTGAGGAGTGCATCACAGGATTGCTCACGACCTCCACCAGAGGAACGCCAGCGCGGTTGTAGTCGACGAGCGTGTACGTGGCATCGCTGATCCGCCCGCCGCCGCCGATATGGGTGGACTTGCCGGTGTCCTCTTCAATGTGCGCGCGTTCAATGCCGATCTGCTTGCCCGATGGGAGCGTGATGTGACCATCTGCATTTGTCGGTTGGTCGTACTGCGTGACCTGATAGTCCTTCGGCATGTCGGGGTAGAAGTAGTTCTTGCGAGCGAAGATCGACGGGTGCACATCGCAATGCAGGGCCCGACCGAGCTGCATTGCATAGCTCACGGCGGTTTCGTTGATGACTGGCAGGGAGCCCGGCAGACCCAGGCAGGTGGGGCAGGTGTTCGTGTTTGGCGCGTTGCCGAAAGAGTTGGCGCAACCGCAGAAAAGCTTCGTTTTTGTGTCGAGCTCGACGTGAACTTCGAGGCCGATCACCATCTGCCATTCGTCGTTCCACGTGCTGTCTTTGTTTGGGTTCGCCTGCGACTTGCTCATGCCTGGCTCCTCTCAAGTTCGGCGGCAACCGTGAACATGACGGTTTCTCCCATGGTTGGCGCCAGGATCTGCACGCCAACGGGCATGCCGTTGTCATCGGTGCCATAGGGAACCGACATGGCGGGGTCTCCCGTCAGGTTCGATGGGATCGTGCACAAGTCGTTCATGTACATCTCCACCGGGTCGGACTTGGCGCCGAATTCGAACGCCGATGTGGGCGTTGTCGGGCTGATAAGCACATCGAAGTCTTCGTACGCGGACGCAAACTCTGCGGCGATAAGCGTGCGGACCTTCTGAGCGCTGCCGTAGTAGGCGTCGAAATAGCCGGCGGAGAGGGCGTACGTACCGAGCATGATACGGCGCTTCACCTCGTCACCGAATCCGGCTGTGCGACTCGCTTCGTTCATGAGGCCGGTGTTGGCGGCATCAACTCGCAGGCCGTACCGGACACCGTCGTAGCGAGCAAGGTTGCTGGAGGCCTCGGCCGGGGCAACCACGTAGTAGGCCCCGAGTCCACTCAATGCCGTTGGAATCCGTACTTCGCCAATGGAGGCGCCGGCGGCTTCAAGGGCTGCACCGGCGTTGTTCACCGCGGACCGCATATCCGGGTCCATCTCGTCTCCCATGAGGTCTGAGATGATGCCGACCCTCAGACCGGAAACGGCTGAGTTCAGGACGGCGCTGAGCGATGGGGCTGCCCCGGTGATCGATGTGGAGTCAAGAGGGTCGTGGCCGGCGATGCTGTCCATCACCAATGCGGCGTCGGCAACGGTGTGTGAGAACGGACCGATCTGATCGAGCGATGACGCAAAGGCAATGAGGCCGTACCGAGAAACCAGGCCGTAGGTGGGCTTCACCCCAACAAGGCCACAGAACGCAGCCGGTTGACGAACGGAACCACCGGTGTCGGAACCGATGGAGATGGGGGCGAAGTCGGCGGCAACTGCAGCCGCAGAGCCACCAGAAGATCCCCCAGGAACCCGCGACACGTCAAGCGGATTGCGGGTGGGACCGAACGCTGAATTCTCGGTCGAGGAGCCCATGGCGAACTCGTCGAGGTTGGTTTTGCCAATCGCGATTGCGCCGGCTTCGCGGAGTCGGTCAACCACCGTTGCGTTGTACGGAGGCTTCCATCCTTCGAGAATCTTCGACGAGCAGGTTGTCTCGACGCCCTTCGTGCACATGTTGTCCTTCAACGCAACCGGTACCCCGGCAAGTGGTCCAACCTTCTCGCCAGCTGCGATGCGCGCGTCGACGGCATCGGCTTCGGAGCGGGCAGCCTCAGCAGTCACGAGGTTGAACGCGTTGATCTCACCTTCGCGTGCGTCAATTCGGGCGAGGTGTTCCTCGAGCACGTCCCGGGCGCTGACCCGACCCGCCCGGACGTCAGCGGCAATGGAGACGGCGCTTCGGCGAGAGGTCACCGTTCCTCCCCGAGTACGGGCGGGACCTTGAACATGTCCGCTTCTGCGGCTGGCGCACTCGACAGGAAGTCAGCCGGAGCCAGGCTCGGACGGACAACGTCAGGTCGGACCACGTTCGTGAGAGGCATCGGATGCGACATTGGCTCCACGTCATTGAGCTCCAGGGTCTGGAGTTCCGCAACGTGGTCGAGGATGGCGCTCATCTGCGAGGTGAACATGTCAACCTCGTCTTCGGTCAGAGAAAGTCTCGCAAGCCTTGCGACGTGTCTGACCTCGTCGCGAGTCAGTCGTTCAGTCATCGTTCGATGCTACCGAGGTACCCTTCGTGAGGTGACAACGTTTCCGTTTCTTTCCGATGAGTGGATCGCTGCAGCCGAAGACATTCACGACGAGTATGCAGGTCGATTCGACAGCCAGGATGAGGTTGTACGCGTCAATGTCGTTGTGACAGATATCCCCTTTGGTGATGGCCACCTCAATGGACACATCGACACTTCAGATGGCAATACCCGCCCCCAGAAGGGCCATATCAACAACCCTGAGGCGACAGTCAGCGTCCCGTACGAGATCGCTCGGTCGATCTTTGTCACGCAGGACTTCGAAGCCGTGGCCATGGCCTTCATGACGGGCCAGCTCGAAGTGCAGGGTGACGTCACCCGGCTGCTTTACCTGCAGGATCTTGATCCCACCCCGGACCAGATGGAACTCGGCGCCGAAGTCGCTCATCGACTCCTCGCCATCACCGACAGTTCGGCCTGATACCCCCGCCGCAGGTAGCTGCTGTTGCGATCCTGGGCCCCGGACGTCTGCGACTCGGCTCAGCTCTCGTCGTCTTCTTCGTCGGGGTCGAGGATGCTGGTGACGATGCGCACGCAGTCATCGGGATCAGTGACAATGTCTCCACCCTGAGGGTCGGTCTGCAGAATCTCTGCATCATCGGCAGTTCGACCAACGGTGTCACCAACACACAGACCTGCGGCTTCGAACAAATCGAGTGCATCGCCAAGCTCAAGTCCGACGGTCTGCGGCACCTCAATGGGTTCTGGTCCGAGAGACACCAACAGACCGATCCGGGTGCCCACCGCTACTTCGGTGCCCGGGTCTGGTGAGACCCGCATCACGGTGTCGAGTGGCACCTCGTAGCTGTACTGGCTTTGCACGACTGGTTCAAGGCGCAGGTCCTGAATGCGGGTGGTGGCATCTCCAACGCCGAGACCAACGAGGTCGTCGGGAACGAAGCGCGGAACTGGTCCCTGCGACAGCACCAGCGCCACCGTCGCTCCTCGGGGCAGAGAGAACTCAGGCTCGTTGACCCGAACAACATTTCCTACCGGAACAAGCTCATCGGGTACCTCAGTCGTCTCGCCGAGAACCAGACCCGCCACCTCCAGTCGACGGGCTGCGTCTTCCAGGCGGACGCCAGCCAGGTCATCGGGGATACCGACCATTGCATTGCCGAGCGAGATGGTGATCCGCAGTTCTTCTCCAGCTGCGAGCGGCGTGTCTGCGTCGGGCTCCTGGTCAATGATCTCGCCAACGACCGAGCCGTCCTGACGGCCTTCGAGACGCTGGATCTCCCAACCGTTCTCGCCGATCAGTGAACTCAGCTCATCAAATGTTCGCCCCTCAAGGTTCGGCACGACAGGATCTGCAACCTCTGACGATTGCCAGAGCGTCCACACACCAAACCCGAGCGCCAACACGATAAGGAAACCACCGAGGATCCAAAGCAGGCTGGCGTGGTCATCACGGGCGTCTTCGGTGCCCGCTGTCGTTGGAGCAGGGGCCGTGGCCTTTGCGTCCGCTTTGGCGGTCCGGCGGGCCTGGCGACGCGAGAGCGGAACCGGTGGCGCATCGGTAGAAACGGGTTCCGTCTGCACGGTGCGGTCAGCCCCAACCGGCGATGTGACACTGGTCCGTTCGGCGGCGGCTTGCTCGCTGGCCGGTGCGGTCTGTTCCACCAGGGTTGGATCAACAGGGTCAAAGAAAAGGGGTTGCGTTGGGAGTAGCGCTTCGCTGTTGGCCTCGTCCAGGTCACCGTCATGGGCGTCGGGGGTTTCCGCATCGGGGCGGGTGCCCATGTCGGTCGGGCTCATCTCGTACCCAACCGGCGTGTTGAGCGCTCCCACCAGGGGCAGCGGTTCCGGGCGGGGAAGCAACTCCGCGGTTGAGAGAATCGAGGTGGCAAACTCACCCGCGTCGGGTCGCTTTGCGGGGTCGACGATGCCAGCCCGGCTGAGCGGTGCGTGCAGCGGGCCCATCTCCTCGGGCACCGGCACCGGATTGTCAATCCGGCCCATCAGCGTCCCGACCACGGTGTCAGACGCGAACGGGAGTGTCCCTGTCACCGCTTCGATGAGTACAAGGGCAAGGGAGTAGATGTCAGACTTGCCGTCCACCTGTTCGCCACGAGCCTGCTCAGGCGAGGCGTAACGGGCGCTGCCCAGAACAGCGCCGATCGGTTCTGTGATGGATGCTTCGGCCAGCGCGCGAGCCAGACCGAAGTCCGCGATACGGAGACGGCCCTCTTCGTCGAACAGCAGGTTCGACGGTTTGATGTCTCGGTGAATCAGTCCGCGCCGGTGGGCGTATTCGAGGGCGCGACTCGCCTCAAGTCCGACAAGAAGCGCCTGGCTGCGGGTCAGCCTCACGTCCTGATCAAGGATGGTCTGCAGGCTTCCGCCTGCGAGGTACTCGGTGACAAGATAGGGCACGTCATCGAAACCCCAGTCGTAAACCGCAACCAGATGCTGGTGATTGAGAGATGCGGTGGTCTGGGCTTCAGAACGAAAGCGCTCAAGAAAGCGTTGATCGGTGGTGAGTCCTTCGTGAAGAAGCTTCACGGCAACCTGACGTTTGAGGACCACGTCGTCGGCGAGGAACACCAGAGCTGAAGCACCGGCGCCGATGGGCGCGACGATGCGATAGCGGTCTCCCAGAACTCGTCCGATCTGATCGGTCATGTGTGCACCAGCCACGAGGATGGATCGTAGTTCTCCAGGCTCCCCGATTGTTGGCACGCACGCGCCGGGTTGCCCTCTGCGCTGTCGTCATTCAGCTGACGACAGTGGCTGTGCGGGACGTAGACTTGGACCATGTTTGATCACTGGTTCGTCCGAAAGTGGCTCGCACCCCTGATGGTTGCTGCGGCGTTTGCCATTCTCGTGCTGACGGTCCTGATTTCACCGGACATCAAGGTTGCCGCAGTGGACGACGTCATCGAGCGTGTGTCGCCCGGTCCGGGCGACGAGGTGCTTTCTCAGAGCGAGGTTCTGATCGACCTCATCGACGGGTACGACGCCGAATTGACGCTCAACGGCGTGGCCCTTCCAGACTCTGAGCTTCGTCGCGTTGGCGGTCTCAACATCGTGTCCTTTCGCCCTGATCAGGGCAAGGCCGTGGAAGCGCTTCGTCCCGAAGTCAACTGCGTGAACGCTCTGTACTGGCCGATTGCCACTGGCCGTTCCACCGCCCGAAGTTACCAGTGGTGCTTTACAGCGTCTTAGCGCCCCGTGGCTCTTCCTGGCCTTCGGTGACGATTTCAGAGGTTTCAAGTGTTCCGGGAGTCTCGGGAAGCTCGCCGGTTTCGAGCAGTTCAAGGAACTGCGCTTCGTCAAGTATCGGCACCCCCAGTTCCGTCGCTCTATTGACCTTGGAAGCACCCGGTGATGCGCCAACAACCAGCGCAGTGGTCTTCTTTGACACCGACCCGGGCGATTTCCCGCCCCGCGAGGTGACGGCAACCTTTGCTTCGTCGCGCCCATAGGACTCAAGGCCCCCCGAAATCACGATGGCGAGCCCGTCGAGTGTCTGCGGCGTGTCGAGGTCCTTCACCGGTCCCTGGAAGTTGACGCCAGCCACACGCAGACGCTCAACGATGTTGCGATTGTGCTCGTTGGCGAAGAACTCGTGCACGCTCCTGGCGATGATGGGGCCAACTCCGTCGATCGCCGCGAAGGTCTCTTCGTCGGCTGCAAGCACCGCATCCATGTGGCCAAGGCCCTCGGCGATCAGGTTCGCGCTGTTGTTGCCGACATGGCGAATGTTGAGAGCGATGAGCAGGTTGGTGAGTGAGCGCTCCTTGGAGACTTCGATGGCGGCGCGCAGATTACGGACGGAGATGTCGCCAAAGCCTTCGAGTTCGCCAACGTTGTCGAAGTCCAGTTCATAGATACCGGCAACGTCGTTGATGAGGCCCTGTTTGCGAAAGATGCGCACGGTGCGCTCGCCGAAGCCCTCGATGTCCATGGCGTTGCGTGCAGTGAAATGCTCAATCCACCCGTCAAGGCGAAGCTCACATGCGGGGTTGTGACAGTAGTGAGCTGCTTCGCCCTCGTCGCGGCTGATCTCATGGCCACACTCGCAGTGGGTGGGGAATGTCCACTCCGGCAGGTCCTGCGGGCGCTCGGAAAGCACCGGTCCGAGAACCTCGGGTATGACGTCACCGGCTTTGCGGACGATGACGGTGTCGCCCGGTCGCACGTTTTTCTCGCGCACCTGATCTTCGTTGTGCAGGGTGGCCATGGACACGGTGGATCCACCGACGAAGACAGGTTCCAGCACGGCGAACGGGGTGGCTTTCCCCTTGCTGCCAATGGACACCATGATTGCGTTGAGCTTTGTTGTTTTCTCTTCAGGGGCGAACTTGTAGGCGATGGCCCAGCGGGGATGGTGGCTCGTGTTGCCCACCTCGGCTCGGCGGTCCAGTGAGTCGAGCTTGACGACGGCGCCATCGGTTTCGTAGTCGAAGTCGTGTCGGGCGGCCTCGGATTGCTGGAAGTACGCCTTCACTTCGGCGGGCGTGTCCACCACTTTGACCTGGTCGTTGATGGGGAATCCGAGTTTTGCGAGGTACTCGAAAGTTTCACTGTGGTGGGTGAACTCCGGGCCTCCCACGACCTCGCCGAGTTGGTAGGCGAACCAGCGCAGGTTGCGGCTGGCGGTGACCGACGCATCCTTTTGACGCAGCGAGCCTGCCGCAGTGTTGCGCGGATTGGCATAGAGGGGCTCGTCGGCTTTGCGGCGCGCCTCGTTCAGCTTCTCGAAATCCGAGATTGCCATGTAGACCTCGCCACGGACTTCGAGTACCGACGGCGCTTCGGGGCCAAGGCTCTTCGGCACGTCACCGATGACCACGACGTTGGCGGTCACGTCTTCGCCCACCTTTCCGTCGCCTCGAGTGGCAGCCTGAACAAGCTCACCGTTCTCGTACCGGACGGAGATGGCAAGACCGTCGAACTTCAGCTCACAGACGAATCGGGCGTCAGCCATGCCATGGTCGAGGCGCCGTTCGAGGCGGTCGTGCCATGCTTCGAACTCCTCCATGCTGAAGGCCTTGTCCAACGACATCATCGGAATGGGGTGTGTGACCGGAGCGAAGGTGGCTGATCCTCCCACGGACGTGGCAGGCGAGCCAGCGATGGCCAGCTCGGGGAACCTGGCTTCCAGTGCCTGAAGTTCGAGAAGAAGTGCGTCGTAGTCTGCGTCCGGGATCTCCGGTTGGTCTTGCTCAAAGTAGAGGCGGTCGTGGTAGCCGATGGCGCTTCGCAGTTCACTGGCCCGTGCGATATCGCCATCGGTGGGCGCGCTCACTTTGAAGCTCCTCGAATGGGCAAACCAGCTGCTTCATAGGCAGCATCGATGACAGCCATGTTTGCAATGGAGTCGGCGCCCTGGGTGGGGAAGTCCGATCCGTGCTGCACATGGTCAACGAAGGCCCGCAGCATGTGGTCGTAGCTGATGCCAGCATCGAGAGGACCGCGGGAAACCCTCTCCTCTTCGGTTCCCGATCCGGTGGTGATGGTGATGCTGTTGCCGTTCTGGGGTGCCATGGGGTTGATTGCCGTTATGGAGCCGGTGGTGCCGATCACTTCGAGGCGAATGTCGTCGTCTTCGCACACCATTGAGCTGTGGACCAACCCGGTCGCACCGTTCGCAAATGCGAGCTCCATCGTCAGTTCTGCGTCGATATGTTGAGGACCTTCGACGGCCGTCGCCGACACCACGGTGGGCTCACCGCACAAATCTCGTACCCAGTGCACCGGGTAGCAGCCGAGGTCCATGGTGGCTCCGCCTGCGGTGCTGTAGTCCCACCGCAGATCGGGCTGGGGAATGGTGACCGCGAAGTAGCCCTCGACCCGGGTGATGTCACCGATCCGACCGCTTGCTGCCTCTTCCATGATCCGGTGGATCACGGGGTGGTACCGGTAGTGGAACGCCTCACCGAGTACTCGACCCTCTTCCTCGGCCACGCGCACCATCTCGGCCGCTTCGGCCGCATTGGATGCGAACGGCTTCTCGCAGAACACGTCTTTGCCCGCCCGCAGGGCAGCAATGCTCCACTCCGCATGCAGGGACATGGGCAGAGGGTTATAAACCACGTCAACATCGTCTGCAGCAATGAGTTCTGCATAGGTTTTGGACACCTTTGCGATGCCGTGCTCAGCAGCGAATGCTCTCGCTCGCTCTGGGTCGCGAGCTGCGACCCGGGTGACCTCAACGGTGTCGATCTTCGCAGCAGGTTCAATGAGCGCTTTGGGTGCAATACGCGCTGCCCCCAGGATGCCAAATCGCAGTTTGTGGGTACGTGATTCCATGCCTGCACCGTAGCCTTGGAGACGTGTCGTCAGCATCGTCGCCCGGTCCAAACGCAGCAAAGATTGAATCGCAGCCAACGACGTCTCGACCAGTGGCGATGACCTGGATACTGCGAGCGCTTTGGGTCCTCCTGCCGTTGCTGGCCGGCCCGCTCTTCGGCGACGCTTTGCACGGATCTGACACTCCGTTTCGGACAGTGATGAGCCTGGCGCTTTGGATTACCTGGGCTGTGGGTCTCGTCGCGACGTTCATCCCGCAGCCCATTACGCTCACGGCCATCCGGGTGCTCGCCACCGGCATGCTTCCGTTCGCCGCCCGAGCCCTGTTTGCGGGAATCGACCTCTCGATCACGCATGTTGTCGGTCTTGTTGCCGTCGTTGGGACTGCGGCGGTGTCGATGATGCCGGACATCGCCGCCGCCTTCATCGACGGCGAGTCCTATGGCGACGAGCGGCGCCTGCCGCTGAAGCCTCCGTCTGGCGCTGTGCTCGGCCCACTCCCGGTGGCTTGGTTGGTCACGGTTGGCGGGTTGAGCGTGGGACCAATCCTGCTCGCTCGTGGGTCGTGGCTCCTCGGCCTGGTCATCGGTATCCCTGGACTTGCCCTGGCATGGATTGGCGGCCGCTCTTTGCACACGTTGGCTCGTCGCTTCCTGGTGTTTGTTCCGGCCGGGTTCGTTGTCCATGACCTCATTGCCCTCAATGATCCCATTCTCTTCCGCCGAGAGGACGTGCAGGTCTTTGGTCCTGCGTTCGAGGACACGGTGGCGACCGATCTGACGCTCGGTGCATCCGGCCTCGCACTCGAAGCGCGCTTTACCCGGGCCTTGACTGTGCCGCTTCGTCAGCTGCCGAAGAGGGGCACGGACGCTCCCGAGCCGGAACCCACGAATATCCGAGCCGTTCTTGTAAGCCCCAGTCAACCCGGCGCCGTGCTCGCCGAGGCCCGCAAACGCAATCTCCGAGTTGGCTAGCACTTTCTGCTGCGCTGCTCGCCCCAACTGCTCCAGCAAACGAAATCGTGCGGAACTTCCAGCTACCGCCGTCATGCGGCTTCGGGTCTCTTTGGTTTTCGTACCACCTGCTCTGAGGTTGTCTTCGGTTTGCGTTTGTCGCCTCGCTTGACGGCTGGTCTTGGGTTGACGTGTTCGTCGGGTTTGTAG
>ENA-ORXT01001384-ORXT01001384.1-marine-metagenome-genome-assembly--contig:-NODE-1384-length-32977-cov-18.646079_pt1 | contig 32977 bp, 28 predicted proteins | sample MGYA00237868_ERZ511482 | MGnify/ENA metagenome assembly ERZ511482 | reverse complement strand
ATTCAAAAAATCGTTGCATAGCCATAGCTACGGAACTATTTTTTGTGTTTTTTAGAAGGGAAAAGAACAAGCATAATCGGGCAAGTTATTTATTTTCTTTCATTAAATTTGACGCGCATAGCCGAGCTACGTAAGGAAGATTTAGTGAAACATATAAGAAAAAGAACAATTCATACGGGTAGATTATTTTTTTCGTCTTCCCTTACACGCAAAAATAAGAAAATATAGTGATTCATTTGTCCGTTTATTCGTTAATTCGTTATCCGTTAATTCGTTATCCGTTTACTCGTTATCCGTTTACTCGTTATCCGTTTACTCGTTATTCGTTAATTCGTTATTCGTTTACTCGTTATTCGTGGGTTCGTAACCCGTCAACTCGTTTACCATGCACATAGAAGAATTTAGAACCTACTGCCTCTCTAAGCCCGGCGTCACCGAAAGTTTTCCTTTTGATGAAGTCACCCTAGTATTTAAGGTAATGAGTAAAATGTTTGCCCTGACTGGTCTTGGCAAAGAGCAATTTACCGTCAATTTGAAGTGCGACCCGGAGCGTGCCTTAGATTTACGCGAAGAATATTCCGAAATACAGCCCGGCTATCACATGAGCAAAAAACACTGGAATACCATTGATTTTGAAGGCAGTCTGAATGATGATTTTTTAGTAAAACTTATCGACCATTCCTATGATTTGGTCGTCAAAAAACTAAAAAAATCGGAAAGAGAAGAGCTTTAGCAACTTCAAATTCAACTTCAACCTCAACCTCAATTTCAACCTCAACTTCAACCTCAACCTCAACCTCAACCTCAAATTACGAGATTTGGCTTCGCCAAATTATATAATGACAATTTCAAGTATTTGCTACGCAAATTCTTGAAATTTGAAGTTGAAATTGAGGTTGAGGTTGAGGTTGAGGTTGAGGTTGAAGTTGAAGTTGAAGTTGAAGTTGAGGTTGAAGTTGAGTTTCTTCAAAAACTCCCTTGCAGTCCTATCATAAAATTTCGTCCTGCTGCGCTGACGCCTGAAGAGAAGGGGCGATAATGTTTGTCCAAAATATTTTCTATGCCGAAAGTAAGTCTAAACTGTTTAGAAAATTGGTGGGCGGTGTACAGATTGAGCGTGTACCACGAGGGTGTGCCTGTAGGTGTTGCTTTATCGAGATTGTCGGAAGAATTATCGGAGTATCTTTCGAGTATTTTTTTACCGTTGAAACGTGAAACGAGTTCGAGGCGTGTTTTTTCTTTTTGATAATTCAAACTCAACAAACCATATACAGGCGGAATGTGCGCAAGCGGACCGCTATCCGAAATATTATGCCCAAAAGTATAATTGATACTTCCTTTGAATTGCAAATCGTCGCTCAAATCTGCAAGCAAGGTCGCCGAAGTACCATAAATAAAGGCTTCTCCTGCGTTGATATTTGTTTGGATGGTATCGAATGAGCCATCGTAATAAATGGTCTGTTCGCCATTCACTGAGTCGCGGCGTTGGACGATGGCATCAAAGAGATAGGTATAAAAATAAGTACCGCTGACACGGACTTTATTATTGAAATTTTTGGCAAGTGACAGCTCTGCATTAAGTGATTTTTCGGCAACCACGCCTTCGGGTGCAGAGGTCGGAAGGATAACGAAGCCGTTTTTTGAACGAATTTTGCCTACATCATCCACATTTGGCGCGCGAAAAGCATTGGACGCTACCGTGTGCAAGTGAAAGCCTTTGCCCATATCCCACGCCATGCCCACGCTGCCTGTAAAAGCAGGCGTATTGAGTGTGATTCTACCGTCCTGATAAGGTGCTTTGATAAAAGTCGTATCTACAAAACGTGAAGATAAAGTGATGTGAGAATAGCGTACACCACCCATCAGATTCAAGCCTTTTTTGATATTGGAATTAAAATTGGTATAGATAGCAAAACCCGTCATATTACTACCGCCGTCGGGATAACGTGTAGCGAGGCGTGTATCTGTCATTCCCGTAGAAATATCTGTGCGTGAGGCAATTGAGTTGACTCTATTATAGGTAAATTCGCCACCGTAAAACACCTTTAGTCCTCTAAATAATTGCTTATTGAGGTCGGCATTAAGTGAATAAACATATACGTTTTCTTCGCGGTGTTTTTCCCAATTATCATCAAAGTTTCGCGTAATTCTGTCCTCGTCTATTTTCTGAAAAGCGGTCATCAAACGCGCCTCATCAAAAAGATTGTCTGTACTTCTAATATCGGCAGAAAGTGCTGCCATAAAACGCGATTGAGGTCCGTAATCCCATTCTGCAAATTTGAAATCAAAGAAAGGCTCGTCATTCACAAAATTGCCCTCCGTCAGCTGATCATAACGCGGCACATCGGTCGTTGTAGCGTATTGCAGATTGAGCATTACGTCAATATCTTTGTGTGGTTTGAAGCGTGTTTTTTGTGTCAAATCCAATCGCCCGTAAGCAGTTCCAAATTGTCGAAATGGATTAGGATTTGTAAAAATACTATCTCTACCGTTTGCTTGACCTACATAAAACGGCAGCTCACCATAGCCCTCCGGATGGTCTTTTGACTTGATTCGTCCTGACATCAAATCGTCGAAATCCGAATAGGAAACACTCAGCAAAGTCGCCCATTTTTCATTACCAAAATTGGCATCTACGTGTGCTGTTTTTTCTAAATTAGCTGTCGCAAAACGGGTCATTGCATTGACCTCCCATTTCTTATCGCCTTCGGCATGATATTTTGGTTTTTTTGTATAAAAATGCATCACACCACCCAGTGCATCACTCCCATAAATAACCGATGCCGGTCCGTAAATAATTTCGGTTTTTTCCAGTATCGAATTATCTATGCTAATGACATTTTGAAGATGCCCGGCACGATAAATCGCATTATTCATTCGGACGCCATCCAGTATAATTAATAATTTATTGGCTTCGAAGCCCCGTATAATCGGGCTTCCGCCGCCCATTTGACTTTTTTGTACAAAAACACTCCCCGTATTGGCGAGCATATCTGCCGAAGTTTGCGGATTGGTAAATTGTATCTCGTCTTTTCCAATGACCTCAACTATCGGCGGAATATCGTCCGAGCGTTCCATCTGCTTGCTATACCCATATACGATGACTTCGCCCAAACTCGTATATGAAGATTTTATATGCACTTGGTTATTATTCTTGCGAATATCCTTTATCGCCATGCTGACTTTATCAAAAGAAAGGAAATCAAAAAAGAGGGTATCCGAAAGGGCAAGACCGCTAATATCTGCTTGTCCTTTTTCGTTGGTAAATGCAGTAAAACTTCTGGAAACATTATAAATACTGACCCCTGGAAGCGGGTCATTAACATCTGCGTCGAAAACTGTCACCACATTCTCGTCAAAAGGTATCACAGGGTCATTTGCATATGCAAAAACCGACATGAACACCGCTATCGCAAGCAGATTTATATTGTTGATTGACAAACTCGTTTATTCGTTTATTCGTTACTCGTTAATCCGTTACTCGTTAATCCGTTACTCGTGATTCATGTATTCGTGATTCGTATATTCGTGATTCGTGATTCGTGTACGCATCGGATTGTGTGTCGAATAAACGAGTAACAAATAAACGATTAACGAGTAACGGATTAACGAGTAACGGATTAACGAGTCAACGAATTACGAAGATTTTGGCAATTGAATTCTAAAAGTTGTTCCTCGGTTGAGTTGTGATTCTTTTACAAAAATCCTGCCAGAGTGGTAATTTTCGACAATGCGTTTGGTGAGTGAAAGTCCCAATCCCCAGCCTCGTTTTTTGGTCGTATATCCGGGCTGGAAAACGGTACTTAATTTGCCGGACGGGATGCCTTTTCCGGTATCTGAAACATCAATGTAAACATATTTTTCATCCTCAAAAACCTCTGCGCTAATCTTGCCTTTGCCGCCCGTTGCGTCCAGTGCATTTTTGAGCAGATTTTCCAACACCCAATCAAAGAGAGGCGGATTGACTTGTGCCTGAAGTGATTCTGAGGCGTCGGGAAAGTCAAATTCGACCTTTTTCGGGGCACGTCTTTTCATATATATAAAGGTATGTTGGATGGTCTTGTAGATATTGACGCTTTCAAGTTTGGGCTTCGAGCCGATTTTGGAAAAACGGTCGGCAATCAGCTCCAATCTTGCAATATCTTTACGAAATTCGGCGAGTATACCGAGCTGATAATCGTCGCCTTCGGCTTCCATTTTGAGGTGTTCGTACCAAGCGACCATCGAACTGATAGGCGTGCCGAGTTGATGTGCAGTTTCCTTTGACATGCCTACCCATACCTGATTTTGCTCTGCCCTACGTGCCGAACTAAACCCAAAATACCCCACAATCAAAAATATAGTAATCAAGCTCAATTGGACAAACGGAAAGTATTGAAGCAGAGACAGTAAACGCGTATTTTTGTAGTATAGATATTGTACCACCCCCTTACTTTCAATCTTTATTGATGGATTGGCTTTCTTCATTGTTGCCAACTCCTTTTGGAGGTAAGCATCGTCATATTCGCGATTGGCGGGGAGGTTGATGTCAGCTTGAATGCTACCAAATTCATCGGTAAGAATGGCTGGAATAGTCTTATTACCAATGATAATATTGGATACAAAAGTTAAACCTTTCGGTTCCTCAAGTAACATTGAGGTATTGATAGCCTCTGCCCAAAGTTTTGCTTTAGCGCGTTCTTCGTCCGCGATTTGTCGCGCGATTTGATTGGTATAGACCAATGAAACCAACACAATCGTCAAGCCTGCTAAAGCCAACATCCATTTCCAACGTGATTTTTTTTGATAGATATCCATTTTTGTGTGTTGACGTGCTGATGTGCTGACGTATTTTTTTCGCTACACGAAAAGTCAACATAAGTACATAAGTACGTCAGTACACAAGAGCGTCAGTACATCAGTACATCAGTACATTAATTTTCGTCTTCTAGTTCCGTAGGTTCGTAGAGGGCATCTACGGCGAGTTCGTTGCTGACTTCGCGGCGTATTTGTGCGTATTTACGTGCCAAGCCCGACTCTAAGACGCGGTTATAATTTTTTTTTCCGTATTTAAAATCGTATTCATCCATCGTGCCGAATACGTGAGTGTAAATATTGATAAATCCTTTCTTTTTCGCTTTCAGTGGCTTACGGCTTGGATTAAATTTTTTAAATTTATTCATCAGCGTTTGCCCGCCGTTTACTTTGATGAGGTAGTCCATTTCATGCTCCATCGTGTGCCTGCCCGACATGGTCATGTTCGTAGCATTCGATTGGATAAACATCGTGGGGATGTAAAATGTATTATTTTTAAGAGCAAATTGATTTTTTGTATTAGAAAATTTTATTCTTCGTAAATCATTCAATTTAATGTACTTAGAAAAATCTTCGAGCATTTTAAAGCCCACCAGTTCACCGTCCGTCAATTCTACATCGCAAAGTACCTTTAATTTATTACTCAAAAACTCGCCTGTCTCGTCCCACTCCGCATCAATCTTAATTTTGGCATTGAGCGTGCCGCGTACATTCTTGTGCGTCAAGTAGTCTTGTCCAAAATCTTCGGCTTGTTTGAAAAATTCTCTTGCGTCAATATCTTCACAGTAAATTTTCGTTGTCAGGTTGGGGGCTTCATCGAAAATAACGTCACCGCGTAGGCTAAAATTGCCTTTCATGGCATCGACTTTTACATTACGGATTTTGAGTTTGCTATCTGTAAAAATCAACTGTCCGGTAAGATTTTTGGCGTTTATTTTACGGTAATTTACCTTATCAATATTTGCTTCAAAAGTACCATTCATCAGCGCGAAAAAATCTTCGTTTTGTTCGACTTCATCTTGCTTTAAGGAGTCGTAAACAGCTTCCGGCACATCGCCCTCCTCTATGTCGAGCGAAGCCATGTCGATGAGTTGGTCAATATCGAGTTTAGTGCCATTTAGTATGGCGTTAAATTCGAGTTTAGCGCGTTTTGTATTGAGTGAATCTTTAAAGAAAACGGGGATGAGATTTTTGAAATCGCCCGTAATCGTAAGGTCGGTACCGGGTGCGGTAATGTTTACTTCTTTTACGGAGAGTTTGTTGTTGTGCATGCTCAATTCGCCTTCTTCAAATGTGACGGTCTTTCCGTTCATTTCCAATTCGAAATCATTAAAATTCATCACTGCCTTTGCATCTACTCGCCCAATAGCATAAGGGTCAATCATGTCATTATATTTCCCCGAAACGGCAAATTCTTTCACTTCAAAAAGTCCGCTACCATCTTCGATAATCGGTAGATTGAACAAGTCGTGAACGGCATCCATCGAGATATTACCGGAAAAGCCAAAATCAACATCGGGGTCATCCAGATTGATGGCTTTAATGTTCATCTCAATCGGTTCGCCGCGCAATACCGCCTTGAAATCGGGCATATTAAATACGCCGTTTTCGGGTTTGTTACCGCCATTATCAAACAAGGCATTAAATGACACATCCTTTAGAGCATAATCCAGTCGCGGTGAGGTGATTTTCCCATCATCCAAACCAAATTCGATATTCGTCCAAGGAGTATTTATCGCATCATATCTACCTTTCACAAATGATTTAAAAAAGAACCTTCCCGTACTTTCAAAATCACCGAAGGGCTTGGCATATTTCATCGGCAAAACCCCCAACACGGAACTCAATCGGCAATCTTCTCCCTTGATAGTCAAGTCATAATCCGTGCTTTTTTCTTTTGATTCGATAGTGCCATCTACGATAAATGTATTGGAGTTATCGACTTCCAAAACCATATCACGGAGTTCGTAAGTACCGTTTTTGAGGTCGGTATTCATGATACCTGCGTAGTTGAGTTTTTTGCCTGTCAAATATCGTTCGCCTTCTATTTCGATGTAATTGGAAAAGATGTCGGTCTTGCAGTTGAGTAGAAATTTTTCGTTGGAAAATTCGCCTGAAATATCGGCGTTTTCTATCGTCATGACAACTTCTTGTTGCGTATTTTCATCAATATAAATGAGTTCGACATTTCGGAGTGCTGCGCGTTCGAGTGCCAATTGAAAATCACTGCCGCTATCGTCTGTTTCACCCGTATTTTTGAATACATCATAACTCGCTCTGCCTTTTTTATCCAACAAAACCGTCATGGAAGCGTCTTGTACATCTATCGTTTTTATCTTATATTTTCCACTCAATAAACTCATGGAAGCGAAACGCAAAGAAAGGTCATCGGCTCGCAAAAATGTACCGCTGCCCACGTAGCCGCCTTCGAGTCTGACCCCTTCAAGTGTGACACCGGCTTCGGGGAAATATTTGATTAATGATAAATCGACACTTTCGATACGAAGTTCACTTTTGAGGCTTTTATTGAGTTCGCGGATGAAGAGTTCGCCCACTTGGTCTTCAAAAAAAGCCGCAATGACGACCAAAGCCAACAAAATTGTACCTATGAGGATGCCAAAGAAAGAGAGAATTTTGCGAAGCATGATATATTTTTATGCGAAAATAGTACAAATAAGTTTAAAAACGTAACGCAGACATTCCTGTCTGTGCCGAACGAGACAGATAGGAATGTCTGTGTTAGGGAAGACGAAAAAAATAATCTACCCACCTGAATCGTTCTTTTTCTCATATGTTTCACTAAATTTCACTTACGTAGCTCGGCTATGTGCGTCAAATTTAGCCAAACATATAAAAAAAATAACTTCTTCATTTCGGGTAGATTATTTTCTTCCTCTTCCCTAACTGCGGACTGATAGCCAAAATTTGAATGGATTTACCTCCGTTAATCTATCGACTATTTCTACCAAAACGGGTACAATCCAGCAAGGTCTTTGGCAGTGGGTGAGTTGTTGTTTTTTTGGTTGTAAATGATTTCTGCTTGTTCGTAAAACGCGCTTCTTTCGAGGATTTTTTTATGTATGAAATCCGGCAATTCTTGGTCACTTAGATGGGAAATGAGTGGTCGGTGTTCTTTTTCGGGTGCTAATCTGGTGGCAAGTATTTCCGGCGGTGTTTTGAGGTAAATGCTTGCTCCTGTAGCGTTCATCCACTCCAAATTGTCATGAAAACAGGGTGTACCGCCACCCGTTGCAATGACGGTATTAAATAGACCGGAGAGCTTGGCAAGTTCGTCGCGTTCGATTTCGCGGAAGCCATCTTCGCCTTCTTCTTCGAATATCTGTTTGATGCTACGCTCTTGATTTTCAGCAATATGTTCGTCCAAATCTACAAACATAAAATTGAGCAAATCTGCTAATTCGCGCCCAATTGTGGATTTGCCGCATCCCATAAAACCGATTAGATATATTTTCATGTTTACATTACACGCAGGACATACGTAGGGACAGGTCGTGACCTGTCCCTACGTATGTCCTGCGTGTATTTTATTTAGTTTTTTCGCCTACGAATTTGTGCTCTTTTAATTTGAATAATACATTAAACGTTGTCAAGCTACCGTAAATGCGTGTAAGGTATTGTTGCAAATTGACTTTTTCTTCGTCTGAGAGATTTTTGCTGCTGTTGATTCGTTGTTCCATGACACGCAGACGGTCGCGAAGCATAACGATTTTGTGGAAAAAGGTTTCAATCGGAATTTCCTTTGATTTGAGGTCAGAATCCGCAGGTTCGAGTATCATCAAGCCGTTTTTCCAAGTGTCGCCCATTGGGACGATTTCGGAGACATCCGACCATTTTTTCAATATCGAAATCAGCGATTTTTCCGCCGCCGAAAAAGACACCGTTTCCTCTGCATCAAGGTGTTCGATGATTTCCGACCATTGGTCGTATTCCTTGCTGACTTCCTTGATGCCGTACAACATAAAACAGACATCGTAACTCACAAAGTTGAGTTTCATAACCACGCCTTTTCCGTATTGCGGATGGCTGACGCGAGAGCCTACGCCTAATAATTCCATAGTATCAATGAGTGAGTGAGTGAGTGAGTGAGTGAGTGAGTGAATGAATGAATGAATGAATGAATGAATGAATGAATGAATGAATGAATGAATGAATGAATGAATGTGCTATTTTTTTATAATAACTCGTCAACTCATCAACTCATCAATTCGTCAACTCCTCTCAACTCCTCAATCGCATCATAAGCGGTGAGGTCGTGCTGCGATGGGACGACGGACACGTAGCCATTTTCTAATGCCCATATATCGGTGTCTGTACCAATGTCGGGATTGATGAATTTTCCGGTGAGCCAGTAGTAAGGGCGTCCACGTGGGTCGGTTTCACGGGCAAATTCTTCGACCCATTTACCGTTGGCTTGTCGGCAGATTTTGATGCCTTTTATCTCTTCTTCGGGGAGGTTGGGGATGTTGACGTTGAGGAGGTTGGTTTTGTGTAAGCCGTTGTTGAGCACATAACGCACCAATTGGCGGATATATTTTTTGGCAGGTTCAAAGTTGGCATCTTGGGCAAAGTCGAGTAGGGAAAAACCAATGGAATTGATGCCTTCAAGGGAGGCTTCCATCGCCGCAGATACGGTGCCGGAGTAGATGATATTGATGGAGGCATTGGAGCCATGATTGACGCCGGAAACGCAGATGTCAGCGGCACGATTGTCGAGAATAATATCCTTTGCAATTTTGACGCAATCGACTGGTGTGCCACTGCATTCGTAGGCTTCGATGCCGTCAAATATATGGACTTTTCGGAGGCGCAAAGGGTCGTCGAGGGTGAGGGCGTGACCCTGACCGGATTGAGGTGAGTCGGGCGCAACGACGATGACTCTTCCGAAGTCTTTTACCGCTTCTACGAGTGCGCGAATGCCGGGGGCAGTGATGCCGTCGTCATTGGTGACGAGTATGGTTACTTGTTTTTTGCTCATATTTTTAGATTTGTTGGTCGCTTTATTGGATTAACAATAAATTTTACTTTATCCCGTTTTTTGTGGTGCATTAAATGAGGAATTAGAGATAGTTTATTTTGTAAAAGTAAACATTAGAGGATTAAACAACGTATATTTATGGCTAATGGTTGAGGATTAATGATTAATGATTAATGATAAACCGTTAATGATTGATCGAAAAGAACTCCTTTGTCTCTAAAAAACAGTCTATTATAAATAAATTTAATTAAAAATACAAACTTAATTCGTCTCAAAAAACATACATTTTTTTAATTTTAATTAAAAAAATATTTCAATCAAAAATATTTCATTTATGAATAAAATTATCACAGTTATTGCCTTTGTTTTGCTGGTGTTTGCGCTGATTTGGGGCGTTATGCAGTTGAATGAAGGAAAGAAAAAAGCAGCAATTATCGGCAAGCAAGAAACAACGATTTTGGACTTAGAAACCTCTTTGGAAAAGGAACGTAGTTCGAAGGAATTGGCGATACAGCGTACTGAAGAATTGACGGAAGCAAATGTGCAATTGGAGGGAGAAAAAAATAAGTTAGGTAAGCAGATTAGCCGTTTGGAAAAGGAAATCAGCGACCTGAAACTTCGTATCAATACGCAACGCAAAACCATCGAAGGCATACGTATAGATATGCAAGCACGCGAAACAAAAATTGCAGATTTGCAAGGGCAAATCGCATCATTGGACCGCGCGAAGAAAGGCGATCTTGCGAAGATTAAAGATTTGGAAGACCAACAGGCAGCAGTCGCAGCCGAGATGGATAATTTGCGCGCAACGAGCTATCAAACGCTTTCGGAAAAGGATGCTCTCGTAAATGACTTGATGGATAAGCAAGAAGAGGAAGAATTGTATCGTAATAACCTTGATATTATTGAGAAAACGATGGTGAATTTTCAGCAAGTCGCACTAAGAAAGGATAAGCGAGAGAAGCCTATCAAACGACTAAGGAAAAATAATTGGGACTATACGACAGTGGAGTTGAGTTTGTACCATGATGTACAGGAACTGCTTGTGGGGCAGGAGTTTGAGTTGACGGTGATTGATTCGGATACGGGGCAGCCGGTGGCATTGCGGGAGTCAAATCCTGAGTTTCCTGATTCGGAAAATAATGCCAAATCTATGCGTTTTACTTTCGATAAAAATCCGATTACTCTTGAACACTCCAATATGCAGGAAAAGACGTCTGACAATTATCAACTCCAACTAACTTACGTTAAAAATGACCGCAAATTGCCGATGAAATTTGGTGTCTTGCCGATTATTGCGAACGGGCGTGTGGTGGTCGGTAGATAGTAAAATAGGAAGAATTTTAAAGGCATTATTTTTTCTGTATTTACTAAACTTTATGTAGAAAATTTTTGTGTGCAGCTAACTTTGTCTTTTTCCGATACTCTTCCCCTATTTTTCGCCCCGTACCGTAGGGTATGCGGCTCAAAATGAGGCTCGATTATCGAAAAAATACAAAAGTTCCATGCACACAAAATATTCTTAAATAAAGTCTACTATAGTGAAAGAAATTAAATAAGATGTCCCATAATGCGACGTATTTTTTTTGTCTAAGGATTTTTTGAAAGCCGCATATAGCCTTAGCTACAGCCCGTCCCGAACTCTGATTCGGGATAAGGATTTCAAAGGATTCTTAGACGGAAAAAAGACGAGTATAATGACACATGTTATTTAATTTCTTTCACATAGTAAGTAGTGAGACAATAATGCCAACCAAGAGTTGAAATTTTACTAAGTAGTCATTGAATGATTGTCACTTTTTGAGCAGCGTATTTTTTTATCAAAAAGTAGAGATAATTTTGTCCAGCTACTCATCATTTACCTAGGCACTCTTGAAGAGATACCATTATTGGCAGACCAGATAAGTTTATCGTCGCCATTTATGTCGCCATTTAGGTTATAATCGCTTGATATATATCTATCGAAGTTACCGTTGCTTTCTATCCAATCGGATTTATCATTTCCCGTGATATCGTAACTTGCATCATTGAGTTGGTTACTATCGCCTGCGTACATGCACCAGTTATTACCCACCATTTTTTGTCCAAATCCATCGCCACTATAGCTATCTTGTACTCTAAAATCATAACTAAATTGACCTGTGGCGTCAATATCTATGGGAGCAGCTGACATTATGCCCATATGATTGCGGTGTTCAATGACTACATAAAGAGGGAAGGGCATTGAATAATCAAGTATGCACCTGTTTGGAAATTCTAGTGTACCATCTGACATTAATATAGCAGCAGTTTTAGCTATTTCGGTGCTACTTTCTATGCCGGTACGAAAAGTGACAAGTACCCAATCCACCTCGTTTCCGGTATAATTATTATCGTTCCAGTTCATACCTTCTTGACCTGAATAGTTCCACGGGGCTATATTATAGGGTTGCCCGGGCGGAGTGGGCGAGGCAATAGGTGATAAGGGCGTTTGCCCGGGTAATAATTTTCTATCGCTGAGGTCACTAGTCATTTCATTAAGGGTAGGGTCATAAGCACCTTCAAGGTAAACTTTCATATTGATGGCTAAATTTGCAGGTGCTCCGCAATCCAATACTTTGAAATCCCAAGCACCGCGTCCGTAAGTTCCGAAACGTACAATTTCTTCGCTATCAATGTATTCTACGGAAGTATATCGTTGCATAGGTGCACCCAATCCGCGCATATCAAACCATTGGTCCTGTGCCGCTACATAGACGTACGGACCGACTTCGGTAGCTGCAAAAAGGAGCGATTCGTCGGTATTAGCAGCGAGTTCATGTACAAGTGTATAGGGTAAACCATTATTCATTGACGTGAAAGATACACCGCCATCTGTAGATTTATAAACCGCTGGATAGTTGTATCCGCTTCCGCCATAATAGACTACGTCCGAAGTGACATCTGATGCCAAAATACTTGCGCCATACAAATACCAACTGCCGGGTAAATAAGGTGTTTTTGACCACGATGTACCGTTATCATTTGAATAGAAAAAAATACCATTATCCGTTCCCACATAAAGTCGATTAGGGTCAAGTTTGGAGGCTTCGATAGCTGAAATCGAACCACCAAAGGCATTAGCTTTAAAGTCATAATTGCCTTGTGTGGCAGTGATATATCCGCCGAAATAAGTCAGCTTTATTAGATAATTTCCGCCGCCGCCGTTCAGATTTCCTCCACCGATGTATATTGAATTGTCTGTGTAGTCTGCCGTTTCTGCTGAAGGTAGCAGAAAACCATATGAAGGGAATTCAGTACCCGTCATTGCCCATGATGCATTTGAGTAACCTGTGTTCGGATAATGGTAGTAATCCATCTTACCACCGGGATATTGTGTCCAGAGGCTCTGCCCGTAGTCCGAGAAAGTCAAGTGACCATAGTCGCCCGAAGTTATTTGTTGCCAATTGGCAATCGTTGCATCTGCTGCCATATTTGTGCGTTGAATTCCTTGATCCTGCGTACCTGCGTACATATAATTGACGTTGGCTTCGCTTGTGACAACATCATAGTATTGCGAAACGTTGAGGTTTTGTAGAGCGATATTGGTATTAGTCACCAAATTATCATACGAAATACTAATACCGCCATGATTTGCCGTTAGTGTAAATGCTGCACCTGTTTGGTCATAAAAAGAGCCAAATGCCATTATGTCGGCGTGTATTTTCCCATCAACATCGCTATAATATTCCCACCACTCATTCGCTTTAGTCCAAGAGGCACCACCATTGAAACTGCGTTGGGCTTCAATATTGCCCGAATACAAGCGGTTGGCATCATTCAAAGATACGTCGATACCTACCTCCCAAGCACTTACAGGAAGTGTACCTTGAAAGTTCCACCAAGCCCCGTTATTGGTTGAGCGATAAACATCTTTCCGATTGATGAGGGTATAAAGCGTGAGCGTTGTGTTAGATTTATGTCCGCGGAGTTGGATTTCAGAGTTGTTCGGAAGATTCATATTTGCATTGAGTACATTTACGGAAGAACCAACAACATCATATAAGGTAGTCGATTTATCAAGAATATATAATTCACTGGAATTGAATGGTGACCACATCGAAATTCGATTACTATCTCCATGAGGAAATACGTGTATTCGCTCAAAAGTCTGTCCATTGTCTATTGACCTGAATAGCCACATTCGGTCTGTAAAAGAGACGCCATCAAATGTTAATGCCAAATAATAAATCGTATTATAAGCATCATTGAGTACGCACATAGAGTGTGATTCGCCCGAACCATCGTAAAAATCAAACCCACTTGCGAGCTGCCAACTCAATCCCTCATCATCCGAATAATGAACAATTTTATTAATAGATGTCAAGAGTCGCTTGCCGCCGCTGCCGTTGTCCACGACTTTTATAAAGGTTTTCTCAAACTGTAAATCTTCGTTTTGTGGTGTCCAGTCATTGCCGGTTCTACTGCCTTTCCAAACTGTACCACCATCAGAAATGAGATAGATTTTGTCTGTATCTACATCATAATCCATCGCGCGAATGCTACCCGATTGGTCTTTGCTTCCTCTTTCAAACCATTCACCTTGAATGGCTCCATTACCAAAAGATTCAATATTCACGGGAGTTTTTAGGAGTCGGGCATTGAGTTTGGCTTGGTACTGTCGCTTTCTGGTTTTTCGGTCGATAGCTCGCCAATCTGTACCGGGCGCAGTGCGGTGCATTGACTCAAAATACTGTTCGCGCCGATTGGCACTATTCTCGTCTTCGCTCTGGTCGCTGCGGACGATGATGCCGTCGGTAGGGATACGGTGCATAGGTGTGTTATTATTATTTTGGAAAAAATAAATTCCAATACAAATGACAGCACCTATTAGTAACAGTGTTAAATATTTCATAATTAAAATTCACTAAAATGGTAAAATATATAATGTATAATGTTATTTATATCATTCTAAATAATGGTTCTTTGACAAATCCAGTGATGAGTATTAATTAGGGCGTGTCCCCCTCCTTATCAGTCGGGGGTCGGGCTATCCGGCACTCTCTTCATTCCGCTATCGCTACATTTCGTTCAAACAACACCTCCTATCCCTCACGCAAAAAAGACAAACGAACAAACGAAAAACAAATAAGTAAAAGAAATTAAATAAGATGTCCCATAATGCGAAGTATTTTTTTTACCTAAGTATTTTTTGAAAGCCGCACATAGCCTTAGCTACAGCCTGTCCCAAACCCCGATTCGGGATAAGGATTTCAAAAGATTCTTAGACGGAAAAAAGACGAGTGTAATGGCACATGTTATTTAATTTCTTTCACTAACCACTGCATTTGTCAAAGAACCTAAATAATAATTTACATTGATTTTTTTTCATTAAAAATTATTTATATTTAAAAATTTAATTTCATTTTGATGATTGAAATGAAATTTATTTTGATAATCGTTCTAATAGATAAAATCTAATTTTAAAATCACTTTTTGATGAAAATTATACATAATTTAAATTTTAAATATTTAACGTTGTAAAAAAATATAATTGTAAAATTTTATCAATTTTAAATATAGTATTTTGCAGAGAGGTAAAGCTTGACTTTAAATTCTCAAATATACTCTTAATTCAGAACGAATGTAAGCATTTTTTTAAAATATAAAAATACTTTTGTATTAACCTTTTTTCGGGAATAAAAAATATCCGTTTCAATACTCAAAATTGAAGCTACTTCGCATACGGGTAAACTCTAAAAACAAGTGACTTTATGTAATAGTATAGTTTCCAAGTATGAATTTGTAACTTTGTGCTAAATTAAAAATCAATACAATGAAAAACCTGATATTAATATGTTTGATGACACTTTCATTTTTCGCTTGCGATAGCCTGACCACAACAAATAGCAATAAACCGACAACCACCAACGGAAATGACCGTATAACAGAAACGTCCGACAATCCTATCACCAAAGCAATGCTCGAAATGCGTCAAAAAGAACAGGATTTGCAAGCCAAAATCGACCAAGCCTCCGACCAATTTGGCGACGAACAAGCCCTGTTTGAACTAGACGAACAGCAACAAAAAATGCACCTCGAACACATGGACAAACTGGACGATGTGATAAGCAGTACAGGTTGGGTCAGCAGTGAAAAATACGGCAAAACCGCCTCCGAGCAAGCCATCTCTATTATTAAAAACGCCCCCGCAGAACGCCTTGGGCCATATCTGGATATGCTACTAAAAGCCGCCCAAACAGGTGACGCCAATCCCGCAGATGTAGCTTATGTACACGATAAATTATTGATGCACCGTGGCAAAAAACAACTGTACGGCACGCAAATTGCCTTTAATGAGAAAAAAGGCATCAATGATGTATACCCCATTCAGGATGAAGCAAATGTAGACGAAAGAAGAGCCAAAGTAGGACTTGGACCGCTCGCAGATGCCTTGAAAAAGATGGGTATTAAATATTAATTGAGTTACGAGTTGCGAGTTATGAATTTATCCAAACCCGTAACCCGTAACTCGCAACTCGAAACTCATAAATGCAAAATTTACCAATCAACACACTCTTTTGTGCTGTATTGTTTTTCACAATTATTTTATGTTCACTATCGCCCGTAGATGTATGGGCGTGTGACAACACCCCCACCCAAACCGCCGGAAATATCCAATATGCAGGCGATGGTTTATACACCATTGACATACAAAATTGTATCGGTGATGCAGGTTCGGAAGATGGTTTTTCGATAGGTATTTCCAACGTCAATATCGTTAGTTTTTCTCCCACTACTATCGAAAACATACTCAATGAAAATACTGCCACAGGCACATTTAATAACGGTTTAGTTACCTATGATTATATTGGTACAGGTTATTTTGTAGAAAACGGACAAAATACCTGCTTCTGGACAACAATCACCGTAGATGAATTCCCCGACAATGCTCAAATCACGCTTTCGGGCGTCAATACGCTAGGTGATTGTGCAATATTGGAGGGCGATACACAGGTGACACCCGTCATTGAAGTACCGTCCTGCGGAGAAATGTTTTATGATACAGGCGGACCCAATAATCCATACACACCAAGTGAAAATTACTCCGTTGTGATGTGTGGCGGCGGCGGTCCGGTTACCATAGGATTTACAGAATTTCAACTCGCGCTCGATGGCGATATTATGACCATATATGACAATGACGGCACGAGCGGATCATCCAACTTTTATACCGGAGGTAATTCCCCGGGTACCGTCACTTCTACCAATCCGAGCAACTGCCTCACCGTAGCCTTCGAGTCCAATTCCTTTGGCTCAGAAAGCATAGGATGGGCGGCAGAGGTCACTTGCCCTACTCCCTGCCCCAATGGTCTGGAAGTCAATGTATTGAGCAATGCTTCGACCTGTCTCACTTCGGGCGATGGTGAGGCAAGTACGCTGATTAGTGGCGGTATTATTCCGTATAATTTTGAATGGAGTACGGGCGAAACAACCAATAAACTCGAAAACTTGGTGTCAGGAAAATACATCGTCACGATCACCGATGGCAATGGCTGCGTAGCGATTGATTCTACAGTCGTCAGCGTTTCCACTTCCATAGAAACCAATATTACAGGCTCAATGGTCGATTGTAATGCTGACGATGGTATGGCTTCCATATCCGTCACGGGCGGTGGAGTGCCTCCTTACGATTTTCAATGGAATACAGGCAGTAATGCCGAATTTATATCAGGACTTGGCACAGGCGAATACATCGTAACCGTCACAGATTCAGAAGGTTGTCAGGGTACGGCAGCCGTTACGCTCGTTAATGATACCGACCTCGAAGCGAATGTCAACGTGATTGATTCGGTGAGTTGTTTTGGGTATAATGACGGTCAAGCAAGCGCAATCGTGACGGGCGGAACGGGCATTTATTCCTATTTTTGGGATACGGGCGAAACAACGGAAACGGCAAGTCAACTCCCCGCCGGTGGTCACGCCCTCACCGTAATGGACGCCGAAAATTGCAGCGTCATAGATTCATTTTATGTCGAAGAACCACCTACCATCACCGCAACAACGGGCAGCAACCCGGTGTCTTGTTTTGATGGAAATGACGGTATTGCGTGGGCGATTCCCGATGGCGGTATTAGCAATTTTACTTACGAATGGTCAAACGGGCAAATCGAAAATACCATAACGGGGCTTACAGCAGGAACTTATGCGGTCAGTGTCACAGGGAATGCCGGCTGCGTAGCGACCTACGAAATAGAAATCGAACAACCCACTTCATCCATCACATCAAATTTTCAAAGTACTCAAGACCCTACTTGCGGAGGATACAGCAACGGCAGTGCCACACTCCAAACCAATGGCGGTACGCCACCCTACGCCTACACATGGAGCAGCGGCGAAACCACCTACATCGCCAATAGCCTCACAGCAGGCACAAATTACGTCACCATCAGCGATACCAATGGTTGTATGCACACAGATAGCCTAATGCTCAATGAACCTAGTCCAATTAGTTATTCTTTTAATACTGAAGATGTTAACTGCTTTGGAGAGGATATCGGAAAGCTGACGATTAGCGATATTCTCGGCGGAAATGGTGACGGCACATATACTTATTCGATGGATGGTGAAAACTTTGGCAGTAGCCCCTCATTTATCCGACTCGAAGCCGGAGATTACAAATTTTATATCCAAGATAGCGAAGGCTGCACCACTTCACAGACCTTTAGCATCAATCAATTGCCCGAACTTATTGTTGATTTGGGCGACGACATTGAACTGGCTTATAACGACTCCATCATGCTCGAACCGACTGTAAATCAGTTCGGTATATTCGAATATCAATGGACGACCTTTTCGCCCGACAATGCCCTGACTTGTACCGACTGCCCCACGCCTATCGCCCAACCACTCTACGATACGCAGTATTTTTTCCAAGTCACCGATGCCAATGGCTGCACCGCTACCGACGACATCCATATCAATGTCCGCAAGACACAACAGGTATTCATCCCCACTGCCTTCACGCCAAATGGCGACGGTGCCAACGATATTTTTATGGTACATGGCAACTCAGACGCAATAGCTGCCCACGTCAGAGTTTTTGACCGATGGGGAGAGTGGGTCTATGACCAACCCAATACTACGCTCAACAATCCCGAAGATGGTTGGGATGGCAAACATAATGGCAGTGATAGTCCCGCAGGTGTGTATGTGTATTTTGTTGATGTTAAGTTTGTTGGAGGGGAAAGTTTGGTTTATCGGGGGCAGTTTACGCTGATAAGATAGGATCGTCTTCGTCATTTTTTTCGATGACGTAGCATTTCCCCTTCTCAAAGGAATCAACTTGCCTTTCAAATTCAGGCATCAATTCCTCCATGTATTTCACCCCGCTTTTGAAAACATCAAATACTACAAGAACGAGTTCAAACTTATTGATATTCTGCTGATAATTCATATTCTTATCAATTGTCAGCAGAATATCAAACCCTGCATCTTCCGATGCTGTAAGTAATTTTCCGTTCTTTAAGCCTGCAAACCCTTCTTCAGGTACGGTGGAAACTTCATAATTTGCAAAAAGGCGTTTCGCCTTTCTACTGACACATTCATCAAGCAAAATTTTCATGAGCGACTTCTGTTACGTTGATGAGTAAATACTGAGAAATTTGCAATACGCGCCCAATTTGTTCTTTTTTCACTGTCGGAAAATCATCTAAAAACTCCACAATAGTTTCTCCATCCTCCAGATAATCAAACAAATTTTTAATCGGCACGCGCGTACCCATAAATACAGGTGTACCGCCAAGTATTTCTTTATCTATATTAATTACTTTTTGCATATCGAATGAATTTATACAGTAATTTAGATGAAATTAATCGAATTTCCAACAAAAATCACACATTCTCACCTCTCTCTTCTCACCTCTCTCTTCTCACCTCTCTTCTCATACATCTCTAAGTTCGCCATGCCCATTCGCTGAAAAAAATGCCCCATTGAAACTCGCAGTACACCCATACCGTACTTCGCACTTCGTCTGAAATTTATGGATGAGGCTTCTTCAAAATACTTGGTCGGGCAGGTCACTTCCGCAATATCAAAACCTGCGTAGATGATTTGCGACAGCATTTCATTATCAAAAACAAAATCGTCATTATTGGCATTAAAATTAATCCCCTCCAGCACCTCGCGGCTGAATGCCCGATAGCCCGTATGGTATTCCGACAGCTTATAATTCACCAATAAATTCTGCGTCATCGTCAGGAAACGATTGGCGATATACTTATAGGTTGGCATACCGCCTTTCAGTGCGCCTTTGCCCAAAATACGCGACCCCAAGACCACCGGGTACAGTTCATCTCCAATGATATTGACCATCGCCGGAATCAATTTTGGCGTGTATTGATAATCAGGATGCAGCATAATCACAATGTCGCCGCCAATAGCTAAAGCCTTGTTGTACAGTGACTTCTGATTACCGCCGTATCCTTTATTCTGTTCATGCCGAATAATATGACGAATGCCCAAAGTACGCCCAAGTTCCACTGTATTATCCTTACTCGCATCATCACACAAAATCACTTCATCCACCAAATCCATCGGAATTTCGCGATAAGTTTGCTCCAAAGTCAATGCGGCATTATACGCCGGAAGCACGACGACTACTTTTTTATTTTTGTACATAAATCTCGACTCGTACAGGCGATTTTAATCGCCATGCTGAAAGTAAATAATTCTGATACAGATAGGGATTAAAATCGCCTGTACGTTGGCAGTCAGCCTCTCTAACTGCCTCGTTTTAAAATGAAAATTCATGCGAAATTACGTAAAAACACAAGGTTTTACAACCAAAGATGATAGGGATTTTGAAAATGCCTGTCATCTGCAATTTTCCACGAAAAAAATACTAATTTTGCACATAACCCGGACATTCCTGTCTGGGCGCATTCATATCAGACAGGAATGTCTGGGTTACATTTTATCATGCAAATTCTACAACTGTGCAAAAAATTTCCTTATCCGCTCAAAGACGGCGAATCTGTTGCGGTGACGTACCTCAGCAAGGCATTGCATGACTTGGGTTGCCAGTTGGATTTGTTGGCAATGAATACGACCAAACACTACATTCGTCCCGAAGATATTCCTGCCGATTATGACCATTATAACGAAATAGTGTTGAGCGATTTGGACAATAGAATCAAGGCGAAAGATGCGCTGTTTAATTTATTTACAAAAGACTCTTATCACGTAGTTCGTTATATATCAGGTAATTATACCGAAAAATTAATACAATTATTATCCAAAAAAAAATACGACATCATACAACTCGAAACCCTCTACCTTGCGCCTTACGTACCTGTGATACGCGCCCATTCGGACGCCCGTATCGCCATGCGCTCGCATAATGTAGAATCTGAAATCTGGCAGCGCATCGCTCAAAATACGCCGCACGGATTGAAAAAATGGTATGTCAATCTTCTCGCCAATCGCCTCCAAAAATTTGAACTTGACCACCTCAATGACTATGATATGATGGTCGCTATCACTGAGCGCGACCTCCAACAATTCCGAAAAATGGGCTGTACTATCGCAGGGCATACGACGCCGATTGGCTTGGATATGAGGGAATATGTGGGTGACGAGTCCAACGCAGTCCACCCCCCAGCCCCCTCCAAAGGGGGAGATTTTTCGCTGCGCGAAAAACTATTTACGTCTGTATCTCCCCCTCTGGAGGGGGTTGGGGGGTGGACTACGCAAAGCACCAATCAAAAATCCCTAAGCCTTTCCTTCATAGGCTCGCTCGATTGGATGCCCAACTTGGAGGGATTGACGTGGTTTTTAGAAAATGTATGGGAAAAAGTCATCGAAAAATATCCGAATATCACGCTACACATAGCAGGGCGTAATACGCCGCATTGGTTGCAAAAAAAAGCGATAAAGGGCGTCACTATTCACGGCGAAGTGGAAGATGCTCGCGAATTTATTACGGCACACCCGATAATGATTGTACCTTTGCTGTCGGGTAGTGGTATGCGGGTCAAAATCTTGGAAAGCATGGCACTTTCTCGCGTGACCATTGCAACGACATTGGGACTCGAAGGCATTGATGCAGAGGCAGGTAAGGAAGTTTTAATCGCAGATATTGCCGACGATTTTGTACAGCAAATTGGTTTTTGTATGGAAAATGAAAACGCATTAGCACAGCTCGGCGCACGAGCGCGAACGTTTATTGAAGAACATTTTGATAATAAAAAAATAGCAGCACGACTGTTGGAATTTTATAGAACGTAACCCTACGTAGCGCGGTACTTCCAGTCCGCGTCGCGTTAGTTTGACTCTACATTCGCGAAAAACGAGCTGGAAGCATCGTTCTACGGTGCGCGGACTGGAAGTACCGCGTTACAATGTTATGAAAATACTCGTACTGACATCACGATTTCCATATCCCATCGAAAAGGGGGATAAATTGCGGATTTATCGACAAATCCGGGGCTTGTCAGTGCGTCACGATGTGGTACTGTGTTCGTTGACCGAACAGCGGATTCCGGAAGATGATTATGCGGAATTGAAGCAGTATTGTAGCGAAATTTATACGTTTAGATTGCGAAAAAATCATATCGTACTCAATCTCACCAAAGGTTTTTTGAATGGCTTGCCTTTGCAAGTGGGCTATTTTTATAAGCGCAATTTTCATCGTAGTATTTATGGTATTATTCAGAAAGAAAAACCGGATGTAGTATATTGCCAACTCGCTCGAATGGCAGAATATGCGCGTGATTTACCTGTACCAAATGTAGTGGATTATATGGATGCTTTTTCGGTGAATGCAAAGCGTTGGTCGGAGAACGCTCCTTTTTATTTGCGTCCATTTTTAGCGAGAGAAGCACGGAAAATGATGCAATATGAAGCGGATATATTCGCGGATTTTGATGCACATATAATTATTTCGACGCAAGACCGTAATCATTTGAATATGAATACGAAGGAACGTATAAAAATTGTCCCGAATGGTGTAGATTTCGATTTCTTTCAACGAAAAAAAGATAAAAAACCGTCTTATGATTTGGTCTTTGTGGGTAATATGGGTTATGCACCGAATGTAGAAGCAGCGCGTTTTTTGGTGCAAGAAGTGCTCCCGAAATTGAAGGCAGAAATGCCCGCTTTGCGTTTGCTCATTGCAGGTGCGCGACCTACGCCCGAAGTCCTCCGCTTACAGGGCAAACAGGTGACGGTGACGGGTTGGGTGGATGATATTCGGGATGCGTATAATGACGGGGAAATTTTCGTCGCGCCGCTTTTTATGGGTGCAGGTTTGCAAAATAAAATCCTCGAAGCAATGGCGATGGGCGTACCTTGCATCACGACTTCGATGGTCAATAATGCGATTGGTGCAGAAGCGGAAAAGGCGATTATATTGGCGGATAGTGCGGATGAATTTGCCGAAAAAATTATACAACTCATTAGGGATGAAAAATTGCGACAAAAATTGAGTTATGAAGGATTAGTTTATATTCAAGAGAACTATGATTGGGGGGCGTTTGTTAGGCAATTGGAAGATATTTTTGATGGCGTTATTAAGGGATAATGATTAGACTTTATTTAGAAAAATTTTGTATGCAGCTAACTTTGTCTTTTTCCGATACTCTTCACCTATTTTTCGCCCCGTACCGTAGGGTATGCGGCTCAAAATGAGGCTCGATTATCGAAAAAATACAAAAGTTCCATGCATACAAAATATTCCTAAATAAAGTCTATTAATCATTAATATTTTTAATTTAAAATAAAAATAATATATATTGGACTGGTTATTTCGTAATAAATACAAACTCTGGCTTATTAATACAACTGAAAGTCCAAAACTTTATCTTTGGGAGAATTGGAAGGCATTGCTACCGAATTTAAATCCATTAGTCGAATTATCAGTAAACAAGCCCTATATTAGAAGCTTTCAGGGCTATGAAAACAAAGATGAATATCTTGGATTTGGTCGAATGCAATGGAGCAGAAAAAACAATATTAAATGGACTTCCAAGTATCGAAATAATGAACCTGCGCAAAAGGACTTGCAGTTTTTTGGTACGGAAGTTTGGTCACCTGACTGGAATCAATGCCTTGATAGAGGCGTCTATCCTGACATTTACATTAAACTTTATCATAATGAACAAGTAGATGAAATAAAAGAGGGCATTTTGATTGCTATACCAAAAAGAATAGCAAAGAAAAATCACCAAATGATTGAGTCTAATATCAACGAAATACAGCAGCAAATTCCAATGTCCACCTTGTCGATAGAAGAAAGGTTGTGGCTGCCGAGTAAGAAGTTTCCAAATAGAATTGAGGATATGAATCCGCATGAATTGGCTAAAATAATAGATTGATTTAAGCAGTCAAAATATACACTGATGCCTGTTTGCCTTTGTCATGCTAATTGGTTAACTTTATCAAAAATTAAAATTATGAATGTAGCAGAATTAAAAAATAATATTCATCGGTTGGTAGTAGAAACAGACGACCCTGTGATTTTATTAGAAGTCGATGCTTTTTTTAATGGACTCTCGTCGAATAGTAACGGGCATGAGTTCAATATTCCACAATGGCAAATTGAAGAAAATAGAAAACGAGTGAAAGCCTATCAAGAAAATCCTGATATTGCTGTTGATTTCAAAACTGCTATGCAATCCCTTAAAGAAAAATCGTAATGCATCAGTCAATTATAATGCCCCTTGCTATAGAAGATATCAACAAAGCTTTCGCTTGGTATGAATCTAAAAGGCTTGGTTTGGGTGATGAGTTCATAGATTTAGTTATGGAAAGCGTGGAGTTACTGTGTTCACACCCAAGAATTGCAGCCGTAAGATACGATGACACCCTAACTTTTGTTCTAAAAAGATTTCCGTTTATGATACATTATATCATTGATGAGGAAAGAGAAGCTATTGTCGTAACAGGTGTATATCACACAAGCATGAGTCCTAAAAAGTGGAAAGAGCGTTGATTTACAGTAAATTAAAACGCAAACAGCTAAATTTTATAAAGTTATTTAATGCCTTCTTTATGGAGTAAGGGTGGGTGTCGGGCTGATGAGGTTTTGCCGAGTTAGTCTCCGGGTTCGATTCCCGGCCAAAGGAGTAAGTAAAGTGACTTCTTTGGTCGGGACAACCAAACTAACTTATTATGATACAAGCAGAAATAAAGAAATATTTTAAATATCATAATTCAAATATGAAGTTGCTGAAAATTGGTTTTGTTGAAATAAGAGAACAGGTAAAAAGTCTCTACAAAAACAAACAAAAACAGGTGATTATATTTATTCGCTGCCCAATGAAGATGACCGAAAAATAAAGTTAAGTAGTGGGACAAAAATAGGCTTACAATTTTGACGTGGTTATTTTTTCGATATTTTTTCTTACAAAAACCGCACATAGCCTACGCTACGTAAGGATTTTTGTAGGGAAAATAGCGGAAAAAGAAACCGTCAAAAAGTAAGGATATTTTTGTCTCACTACTTACGTAAGGTAGAAAAATCCTACTATCGAATTCTCACAGGCATTCAGGTTTCTTGGGCAGAAGAAAGTATCAAACGACTTTTCTATGAAAAAAATTTACTTACAAATGTACAAAGAGATTATCTACTTGAGAGACCCGCTCTTGACCAGAGATGGTATAAAACGTTAAAAATTATTTTTTGCATAGCATACGATTTAGTTCCTGCCGGAGATGAAACATGTGAAACAGTGAATATTCAGCAACAAAGAAATAATTTAGGGCAGGAATTAGTGGATAGATATTTCAATCTAAAAAATATTATCAGACATCAGTTAGTGCCAAATTTTACTTTAAGAAATAAGGTACAGCATGGAGAATGGGAGTTTGCTTTTAGCTCCGATTATTCAAAAGAATTCAGGCAAGATTTGACAGATAAAGTTAATAATGAAAATATTGTTACAACCACTTCAAGATATACAATAGTTAATGCTTTATATCAAATGATAGTGGAGTTAGGTACGTTTAAAAGTGATAATTTTGCAATAGATTCAATGATAACTCCCTTTGAACATTTCTACGAAGGATATATCAGAAAGATTCAATTTGAAATAAATAGAATTGTAAATCCTGATTTAGAAACATTTATATTAGACATCGTTCAAAAGGAAATAAGAGGAGTTCAACATAGAGCAAGTTAGAACTATACTCATCTAACTAAATCCCCAATCACAATTCACACAAACACATGAAAGATAAATTAAATACAATAGAAGAAGCCATAGCGGACATCAAAGCCGGAAAAGTTATCATAGTAGTGGACGACGAAGACCGCGAAAATGAAGGTGATTTTATCTGTGCGGCGGAGTGCGTAACGCCCGAAATTATCAATTTTATGGCAACGCAGGGGCGTGGCTTGATTTGTACACCGGTTATCGAAGACCGTTGCGACGAGCTGCAACTGTACCCGATGGTGAGCGATAATACCGCACTGCATGAGACGGCGTTTACCGTGTCGATTGACCTACTCGGGCAGGGCTGCACGACGGGTATCTCCGCATACGATCGCGCTACGGGCATCCGTGCGATGATTGACCCAAAGGCGAAGTCGTCGGACTTTGCACGTCCTGGTCATATTTTCCCTTTGCGAGCAAAACGCGGGGGCGTATTGCGTCGTACCGGACATACGGAGGCGGCGATTGATTTGGCGAAGATGGCGGGTTATTATCCGGCAGGTGTCTTGGTCGAAATCCTGAATGAAGATGGCACAATGGCACGTTTGCCAGACCTCTATAAGATAGCCGAAAAATTTGATTTAAAAATTATCGCTATCAAAGACTTAGTGGCGTATCGCATTGAAAATGAAACAATTATCAAGCGAGATGTTGCCGTGCAGATGCCGACAAAATACGGTAATTTTGAGCTGATTACTTTTCGTCAGTTGACGACCAACGAAGTACATTTGGCACTCGTCAAAGGGCGTTGGGAAAAGGACGAAGCCATTCTCGTGCGGGTACACTCATCTTGCGAAACGGGCGATATTTTAGGCTCACTTCGTTGTGATTGTGGCGACCAATTGCATAAGGCCATGGAGTTGGTGGAGAAGGAAGGAAAAGGCGTGGTGTTATATATGCGACAAGAGGGGCGCGGCATTGGTTTGCTCAATAAATTGAAGGCATATAAGTTGCAAGAAGAAGGTCTTGACACCGTAGAAGCCAACGAAAAACTCGGTTTTCGACCCGATGAACGCGACTACGGCGTAGGTGCGCAGATTCTACGCGATTTGGGCGTTTCCAAGATGAAATTGATGAGCAATAATCCGAAAAAACGTATCGGATTGGTCGGTTATGGATTGGAGGTGGTCGATAATGTGCATATCGAAGCCGAAGCCAATAAGCATAACGAAACCTATCTGAAGACAAAACGCGATAAGATGGGACACGATATTTTGAAGGGTTAAGGAATGACACAAAAATAAACTGATATTTTTGGAGTTCGTAGTTCGTAATGAGTTTTGTATCTTATTGTGGACTACGAACTATCAATCCTGTTCGCCTATTTTAGCTTTGACTTTCAGTACTTCTTCCATGTGAATACCCGTGATTTCGACAATTTCAGATAAGTCAAATACTCCTGATATAATGAGCTTGCGGACACTTTCCAATCTTGCTTTTCTCTGCTCTTCTGCTGCTTTTCTTTGCTCTTCGATTGCTTTTCTTTGCTCTTCGATTGCTTTTCTTTGCTCTTCGATTGCTTTTTTTCTTTGCTTTTTAATCTCTGCACGCATAGCTATTTTCATCGCTTTTTCCGCAGTTATCTTTGCAGCTTTTTCCGCAGCTTTTTTTGCAGCTTTTTTTGCAACAGCAATCTCCTTTTTTTGCTTATCACTCATCAGTTCAAGCAAAATTTCATCGAATGTAGGCGATACAATATAATTTTTTTCCATGTCTTTTTTTTCTTTCTTAAATTCTTTTACAAAGTCAACTTTAAGTTTTGTATTCGTTTTCGGCGGCAAATACACCACAAAGTCAATAAAACTAACCAATGCCTCTATTTCTTCCCGCGAATAACCTCGCGTTATTGCAAGTCTGAATAATTTCAACTTGAACTTACGTCGAAGTTCTACATCGTTTTGGGTATAATTAGCATATTTACAAGCCAATATCACGAGTGCAAACATATTATCGGATGCTTCGAGTTTTTTTTCGTCAGCATCTCTCACAAGATATGTGTTGAATTTGTATGTCAACTCCGTTCCCTGATAATTGTACTCAAACCGATCGTATTGATCGGGCACATCATCGTGCGTATAAATGGCAATCGTCGTAATTAGTTTTCCGTTCTTGTCATAGATTCGGTAAAAATATTTGAACGCTCGCTCCGTAAAACCTAATTCTCTAGACGACTGTACTTCAATATGCACAAAAATATGCTTATCCTCACCGTTTTTCGTCCAAAATTTGAGCAACTTATCCACCGACATGCGCCCTTTAGCTGTTTGCTTTGGAATGATAGTAGCAAGTTCCTGTTCCAAAAATTCTGGTGGCTTGTTCAAATCCACGTCGAGCAATAAATTTGGAAGAAAAAAGTCCAAAAACTCTTCAAAAAACGTTAAAATCAATCGTTTCCAAAACCCATCATAATCAATACGTGGCTTCAATTCGTTTTTATATTCGTTCATTTTACAAGTTATACATTTTTGTGAATTTTAGCAAGTTTAACAACGAGATATTTAGCATGATCACAGGCGACCAGTCCTGTACTATAGTTTTTTATACACGCGATTACCTCCTTTTCTTCTTTCTCAACCCTTTGCGCTTCGCAAGGCGCGAAGGCGTAGCTCTCGCACCGCCGCCGTGTTGTTTATCGTGTTGTTTGGTAAATTGGTGCATCATTTTTCGCATCTCATCAAATTGCTTTAAAAACTGATTGACTTCAATAATTCCGTTGCCGCTACCTTTAGCGAGGCGATTTTTTCGGCTTGTATTAATGGCTTCGGGATGCTCACGTTCATAGGGTGTCATGGAGTCGATGATGGCTTCTACTTTATTGAAAGCACTATCATCTATCTCGCCGACTTGCTTGGCAACCTTACTAAATCCCGGTATCATTTTCATCAAGTCTTTGATATTACCCATACGTTTGATTTGGGCAATTTGGGACTTAAAATCATTGAAATCAAACTTATTTTTACGAATTTTCTTTTCGAGTCTTGCGGCTTCTTTTTCGTCAAATTGTTCTTGTGCTTTTTCTACAAAAGAAACAATATCACCCATACCCAAGATACGCTGCGCCATCCTGTCCGGGTGAAAAACATCAATCGTTTCAAGCGTCTCACCTGTACTCACAAATTTGATGGGCTTTCCGACCGTATATTTGATTGTCAAAGCCGCACCACCGCGCGTATCACCATCGAGTTTGGTGAGTACTACGCCGTCAAAATTAATAATATCGTTGAAAGCTTTTGCCGTATTGACAGCATCCTGTCCAGTCATCGAATCCACCACAAAAAGCGTCTCCGTTGGGTTGATACCGGCTTTGATATTGCCGATTTCGGTCATCATCGCCTCGTCCACTGCCAGGCGTCCAGCCGTATCTACAATCACGACATCGTGCTTGCCTTTCGCCATTTTTATGGCTTCTTGAGCAATCTGCACGGGGTCATTACTCTCTAAGTTTTTATAGACCGGCACGCCTATCTGCTCTCCCAAGACTTCCAACTGATTTACAGCCGCCGGACGATATACATCGCACGCCACCATGAGGGGCGTTTTGCTCTTTTTCTCTTTGAGATATTTCGCCAATTTTGCCGAAAAAGTCGTCTTACCTGAACCCTGCAAACCCGAAATGAGGATGATACCCGGATTGGCTTTTATATTGATACCAACACTCTGACCGCCCATCAATTCGATGAGTTCGTCCTGCACTATTTTGACCATCAATTGCCCCGGACTGACCGACTTCAAGACGTTTTTTTCGCCCAATGCCTGTTCTTTTACCTTGTCGGTAAATTCCTTCGCAATCTTGTAATTCACATCCGCACTGACGAGTGCGCGACGAATTTCTTTGACCGAATTGGCAATGTTTATTTCCGTAATTTTCCCCTGACCTGAGAGGTCTTTGAAGGCTAATTCGAGCTTATCTGATAAATTATCGAACATATTGTTTGTGATTCTTTTACTCTTGTATTCGTTTATTCGTCTTTAGGGAAGAGGAAGAAAATAATCTACCTCAAATGAAGAAGTTATTTTTTTTATATGTTTGGCTAAATTTGACGCGCATAGCCGAGCTACGTAAGGAAGATTTAGTGAAAGAAATTAAATAAATTGTTCCATAATGCGCCGTAATTTTTTCTTCTAAAGAATTCAAAAAATCGTTGCATAGCCATAGCTACGGAACTATTTTTTGTGTTTTTTAGAAGGGAAAAAAGATAATAAACGCTACATCTTCACGCCGATATTTTTTCTTTACACAAGCCAAATTACCTGACAGTATTAGCTTGACTGACTACTTAGTATCAGAAACAAAATAAATGTATATTCTCTCGACTTGTTCTTTTTCCTTTTTCTTCGTTATGAAAATCCTTGCGTAGCTTGGCTATGCGCGGTTTTCATGCCTCGAAAAGAAAAAAATAACAAATATTTTATTTACATTTTAATTTTAATTACCCCTCAAATTTTATCCAATCAACATGGAAATCAAAAAGAAGATCATCCTTACGGGGAGTTTCGGAGTAGGAAAAACCTCTTTATTTAGTCGATTCATCTACAGCGAATTTGACGAAAAATACCTCACAACAATTGGTGTCAAGGTTGATAAAAAAACTATTAATATTGATGACGATACCAATCTCAATATTATGCTTTGGGATATTGCAGGCGAGGTCGCGCAAGACAAAGTGCCCTTATCTTACTTTTTAGGTACAAGTGGCATCATTTACGTATTTGACCTTACACGCCCAATGACTTACAATAATATCCTGGCAGATATTGAATACTTGAAAAACATTTTACCGGAGGCAATCATCAAAGTTATCGGCAATAAGAAAGACCTTGTCACTGCTGCCCATATCGAAAACGTAATATCAAACCTGCCCGTAGAATGTGATATGACCACGAGTGCAAAAACAGGGGAAAATGTAGAACAACTCTTCCAAACAATGGGGGAGTCATTGATGATATGACCAAACTAAATAAATATCAACTCACTCATTTAAGTCGTAACACTCAATTTATACTGTTCAATTTACAGGGTAAATTATTGGAGAGTTGTGATTCCTTGTTTTCCACCAAAGCCCTCCGTCATAAAATAGTTTTTGAGTGGTTTCCATTTCTTGAGAGCGTTTCAGATGCTCTCCAAATGATGGAACCCGGTCAGGAAATGCTTTTTCAAAGGTTACAAAAACCAGCGATACAACTATTGGGGGCATACGATTTTAAGATTGTACGCCCTCTCACCGAGCAAAACATGTTCTTACTCACCATTATGGATTACACCCAAATGTACCGCCAATACCAAGACCTCCAACAACAATACAACGAACTATATATCGAGAAACAAAGCAGAGAAAGAAGCAATGTACCTTCTACATGATTGATTCCAATTTCAATCTGAATAAGACTGTCTCACTACTTAGACACACAAAAACCTGTTTATTTCAAACGCCGATATTCTTTTAAAAACTCCGTAGGGTGTCAAGATAGCCCTCCGTATTCGACGAATACCCGCCACCCACAGGCAAAACCTCCGACTTCTCCCCCGAACCCCCAGTATTACACCCACCAAATAGCAAGACTAAAACAATAATCTTTAATTTCATAGCATTTTGAAGGGTTGACGAGTTGACGAGTTATAGTCTATATTTTCGCGTAGCGAAACAACCCAACAATTCGTCAACCCAACAATTCGTCAACTCAACAATTCGTCAACTCAACAATTCGTCAACCCAACAATTCGTCAACTCATCAACTCGCCAACTCGTCAATTCGTAACCTTTCTCGCTTGAATTGTCAATTGAATACCGATATCATTACTGATAATTTTATCCTTCACATCATCAGCTACCGAGTCCTTATCTGTACTACCATAAGCGATGTCCCACTTGGTGCGGTCGATCACAAACTGCGGCGTTATAGCACTCACGCCATTGGCATCAATGACCACCTTTGCATTAAACTCAATACTCTTACTCACATCCTTCAAAGTCAAGTTGCCTTTGATTATGTGCGTTGCGTTTGCTACGCCAGTGATTGGTTTCGTACCTGTAATCTCGAACTTTGCATTGGGGTACTTCGCGACATCAAAAAAGTCTGCCGACATCAGATGACCTTCCAATTGCCCTTTGCCATCGCCTTCCAAATCAGTATTGGCGATTGCTGTCATATTCAACAAAAACGAACCGCCAACAATCTGACCATCAGCCACTTCTATCCGTCCCGACTTTATAGGCAAAGTACCCGTATGCTTACCGCCTACAAATCGTTTCGACCCCGTCCAGGTCAGCGTACTATTGCCGCCCACCATATAAGTCTCCGTTGCTACTGGCGTTGGTTTCACCTTTTTGGCATCGCCCGTTTTTGCTTCATCGCCTTCCACACCGCCGCCACAAGCGAAAACAGCAACAGCAAACAATCCCATCAAAGAAAATTTTAAAAACGTCTTCATAATTGATTTTTTATTAAATGGCTTCACTGAAAAAAGGAATTTTTTTAATTAAAATTTTTCGGAATTGACCATTAATTGGGCAAAATCCTCAATGACCTCGTTAGAGGTCGAATATTGGTAAAAATCTAATAAAAATCTATGCCAGTGAGCCTTTAGGTTCACAATATTGAGTACCTAAAGGCACTCTGTACGATTTTTTCACATAAAAAGCTACCAATATTTTACACCTAACGGTGCTGCCCAATTAATGGTCAATTCCGTACTTTTTTATACAAAGTCCTGATTTCCAGCGCTAAAAGATAACAGGCATTTTGAAAATGCCTGTTATCTTGTCCAACCTTGGGCTGATAGTCGGTCGTGCAAAGTAGGTGTCGTCAGCCGAATGCCTTTGTTGGTGGCTAAAATTCTTGAAATTAACCGAAAACGCTTTACAAAAACCTTCGTCTGCCGACTAAAACCAAGCTCTGCGATTAAAATTAGTGGTTCTTTGACAAATCCAGTGAAGTGAATAAAAATTTGGGCGTATCCCCCTCCTTATCAGTCGGGGGTCGGGCTATCCGGCACTCTCTCCACTCCGCTATCGC
>ENA-ORXT01001381-ORXT01001381.1-marine-metagenome-genome-assembly--contig:-NODE-1381-length-33005-cov-55.212221_pt1 | contig 33005 bp, 27 predicted proteins | sample MGYA00237868_ERZ511482 | MGnify/ENA metagenome assembly ERZ511482 | reverse complement strand
GCGCCGAGAGAATCGTCAGGCGAGAAGCCAGCAGGACACAAAGTCTTGCCTTCTTGCGGAATCACACGAGCATTGACATAGCACTTGGTGCCATCAGGGGTGAGAACACCCGTGTCGCATGAGTTGGGGTTATCGGCAGATGTGACGACAGCTGCTTGAAAGCAGTTCTTCGCATCTGCGGTGAGTGAAAAGCCATCAGGACATGCTGGCGGCGGATTTGCGTCTGAACGCGAAGCCGTTGCAATGAACAGTCCTGAAAGCAGCATGGAGAGTGCCGCAAGAACCAAGAGCGCAGCCTTGGTTGTTGAGGTCTTCTTGGTTGTTTCCACAGAAACTTCCTTTTCCTACCTATACCGACGCAACCACTTGCGTGGCGCATTTACCGGGGACTTCCCGATTGCCGCTCCCGCACCCGCATTAATTACGCAGGTGAAATTACGACTTGGCCAAGATAACAATCCTGAACCCTGTTTGGAAGAGCCATTCCGGATCGTTACCAATACGCAATATTCGTGCGAAACTTGAAGCAATCACTGGGATCCGAGACATCCAAACAGCAATGTTCTGGGGCTAAATAACACTGTTGTGATCTAAATACAAAATTGAGGCTAAAGGGGCTCACGGGGCAAGTCTTACCAAATCTTAAAGGAGTCGACTGTTGAGGCAGGTGGGGTTGATGGGGAAACAAACACCGGCCGAATAGGGCGGCCGTCTGAGGCTCGAGGCCGACGTATCGGCGTTCGCACCGATCTTTGGCCGAAAACGGCGGAAGCCGCCAACCCGGGTGGGTTGGCGGCTTCTGCTTTTCGTACGTTATGTACGTTGCTAGCTGCGTCGGTCAGCCAGTGAAGCTTGGTACCGGAGCAGCGACTGCTGTTGCCACAGCGGTGTCGATGCGAGGCACGATGCAGAAGGCGTTGTCAGTGGAGAGCACACCCTGGAGGCAGCTCGGACCTGACGTGGTATTGGCATCGGCATCACCAAGGATGCAGATGACCTGAACAGTTGAACCGGTTCCATCGGTTGCGGAACCTGAGCCGATGACGGTACGGACACCGGCATCACACTTGTACAGGGTTGGTGCAGGGTTGATGAGGAAGCCAGCGGTGAACACGCAGCTCTTGCCGTTCAGGGCAGCATTGCTGTCCTTGCAGAAGAAAGTACCAGTCGAGTCAGCAACTGGCTTGCGGCAGTCGCCGACACCATCTTCGATCGAGCCGATTGGGCACGATGCAACAGCGGTCGCAGGTGCTTCGTAGCGGATGCACTTGCCATCGACCAGACCGAAGCCGGTTGCACAGATTGGTGCGCCAGCACGGCGGTTGAATGGGCTACGGCAGTCATTGCCACTTGGAGCCGGGGTCGTGTTGGCCGGGCAGTCACCCAAGCCAGTGGGAGGAGTCTGGATGCAGAATGCAATCTTGGTCGTGCCATTGGGGTGCGTGACCGATTCAGGAAGGATGGTTCCTGGAGCATCTGGACAGGTGAAGCCGATGGTGCCATCGGTGACAACCTTGCAACGCATGGTTGCAGTGTTGATGATGGCGTATGGAGCCGTGCAATCAGCAGCATCGGCAACCAAGCGGTTGACAATGCTGAAGCACTGACCGTCTACCTCGAATACGACGTCCGATTCAGGACAGGTCGATTCGCCGGCTACAGGAGCTGCACCGGTGACGACACAGTTGGTACCAACAAGGGTGCCTTCATCACAGGTCGCAGCGCCCACAGGGCCCTTTGCCACCAAGATGTAGCAGCTACCAGCGATTCCACGGGAGCCGGCAGGACACGCAGCAGCGTTCTGCGATGCAGGCTCGAACCGAGCACACATGGCACCGAGAGAATCGTCAGGCGAGAAGCCAGCAGGACACAAAGTGGTGCCTTCTTGCGGAATCACACGAGCATTGACAAAGCACTTGGTGCCATCTGGGGTGAGAGTACCCGTAGCGCATGAGTTGGGGTTATCGGCAGATGTGACGACAGCTGCTTGAAAGCAGTTCTTCGTATCTGCGGTGAGTGTAAAGCCATCAGGACATGCTGGCGGCGGCGACGCGTCTGAACGCGAAGCCGTCGCAATGAACAAGCCTGAAAGCAGCATTGAAAGTGCCGCAAGAACCAAGAGCGCTGCCTTGGTTGTTGAGGTCTTCTGGGTTGCTTCCACGGAAACTTCCTTTTCCTACCTATACCGACGCAACCACTTGCGTGGCGCATTTACCAGGGACTTCCCGGCTGTCACCATGCTTGTGCCTCGTGAGTAAACACAAGGCCACAGATGACGACAAGACGAACCATAACAACACAAGCAACACACGCAAGGTGCCAGGGCAACCTGTCACAGACACGCAAACAAGTGCATCAAAACTCGCATAAACAAGCCAATCTCGATTCCCCGAATGGCCGTGTCAAGACTTTCGCCATCCGAGCAAAATCTTGGGACCGGGACCCCCAACGGGCGCCGATCGCCTGCCATTGCAACGATCGCGGCATTTCCCTACAACACCAAGCGAACGAAACGCGGTATTTAAACATTACAGTTGCGTTGCGAAACCGCGGAAGCCGACGACATGCTGTCGACAGGTACCAGTTGCGAATCATTGAAAACACAAGGGTTTCGAGCCCACCCCGGGGCACTCGATGGCGATACGGTAACGCAGTGACCCACGACGCCAGCACCGCCGCTGGGCCCCGGCCGAGCGAATTCTCGCTGCAATCGGCGGCTCCGGTGCTGATGTTTCTTGCGGTCAACCGCGTCGCAGGACTGCGCTGGGCCGTCGCTGCTACCACCGCAGCATCACTGGCAATTGCCATAGATCGCAAACGCAAGGGGCAACCACTCGGCAAGTTCATGCCGCTCGTCACCGCTGCAGTTCTACTGCGCGGGCTCATAGGCGTCATCACCGGCAGCGAAACCGTGTATTTCGGCCTCGGCATCGCAACCAAGTATGTGGCGGCGGCTGTATTCCTTGTGTCTGTCGTGCTGCGGCGCCCATTAGCTCAGCGGGCGGCGCCGTTTTTCATGCGTATTCCCGAGCAGATGGCCACCCACCGGCTTTTTCGATCCACCATGGCCATGGTGACCGTGATCGCGGGGCTCTATTACTTGGTCAGCGCCTCGTTCGATGTCTGGCTATTTCGCCGCAGCAGCGTCGAAGGCTTCGTTTTCATCCGTTTCCTGGCGAATTGGCCGCTCAGCGCCATCTCGGTGCTGGCCATCCTGGTCATTGTGCAGGTGCGATTGCAACGAATTCCTGGTGTCCCGTCGGTGGCGTCCTTGGTAGAAGAACGCTGGGCGACAAGTAATGGAACGGGCAGCAAGTCATGAACAGATCGACGACAACGGCGCAACGATCCGCAGAACAGCCCCCTGCGTCCGCATGTCGAGCGGTGTCCATATCCTCTTCTGTGGCCATGTGTATTGCCTTGCTCGTGCTGTTATCGGCCTGTAATGGCGGATTACGTCCCACACTGGTTCAAGATGACCTACCAACGCCTGAACCGGCTTTGCAGCTCGATTTGGTGCCGGCGCCCCCAGGAACACCCCCACTCCCCCCTTCCAATGGCGATTTCCCCCTTGAATCCTCGGTAGATGACGCACTGCTGGCGTGGGCTGTCGACCGTTCGATCCCCTATCTCGACTCCTGTCGCATTGCGTCTCCTGGACCCGGCGAGCTCTGCGATGTCATGACCGAGCGAGACACCGTGCGATTGTTGGGGCCGTCGGCGGATCAGATCTGGTACGTGGTGACCGTGCTCGAAGAGCAATCGTTCGAGTTCGGCACCGGCTATCGGGTCTCGGGCGTGGAAATCGCAGGCCAATAGGCCAGGAACATGGTCGCTGGCGCTAGGAATGCGATCGATCGTGCAGGTGCTGCGCCGCCCATGCGTACATGGCGATCCCTGAGGCCACGCCCGCATTCATCGAGCGAGTCGAGCCAAATTGAGTGATGGCACACGTCATTTCGACGACTTTCTGTGCCTGGGTGGTCAGGCCGGGGCCCTCCTGACCGAACAGCAAGATGCCGGCACGCGGCAGCGGTGTCGACTCGATGGGCACCGAACCCTCGATGTTGTCGATTCCGATGATCGGCAGATCTTCACCCGCCGCCCAGTCGGCGAACGCATCGAAATCGGGGTGATGATGCACATGCTGATACCGATCGGTCACCATGGCGCCACGCCGGTTCCAGCGCCGTTTTCCCACAATGTGGACGGCAGACGCCAAAAAGGCATTCGCGTTGCGTACTACCGTGCCGATGTTGAAGTCGTGCTCCCAGTTCTCGATGGCTACGTGAAACGGATGGCGACGTGTGTCGAGATCGGCAATGATTGCCTCGCGGGTCCAATAGCGGTAGTGATCCACGACATTGCGTCGGTCCCCCGCTTCGAGCAACTCGCGGTCGAACCGGCTGCTCGCAGGCCAAGGTCGAGGATGAGGCCCGACCCCGATCTCGTCATCCTCTCGGACTTCCGCCGCCCTTGGCGCCGTTCGGGTCTCGACGTCTGGTTGAGGTTCGGGCAATGGTTGTGCGGAGAGTTGCGGTTCGTCTGAATCCTGAGATTGGCTAGATTGCAACGTTTTCTACCATCTCTTTAGCAGCGGGAATGGCGAACCCGACCACAATGACGTACTGCAAAGCCGAACAAACGACGACCACCACATGCCAGACCTCGTGATAGCCGAATACTCCTGGCAGCGGATCGGGGATCCGAGCACCGAGCGCCAGGGCGCCGACGAAGTAGATGCTGCAGCTCACGACCAACAAGATGATGCCGCCTCGACCCAATGCATCGGCCAACTCGGGGATGAATGGCACAAAGAGCGCCCCGAGAAGGATGTACAGGCCTGTTGTCAGGCCAAATGGCGGCACGACCGGCAACCATCGGTAGCCAATACCTGCACCAGCTATGACCCACACGGCAATCAGTAGACCAATACGGGCTCCTCCCTGCAGGCTCAGGCCGGCAACGGCAGTGAATGAACCGGCAATGACGAGATAAATGCCGGTGTGATCCAGCTGGCGCATACGCCACCAGCTGTCGTCGGTCCATCGAACTCGATGAAACAGCGCGCTGAACAGAAACATGGCGACCAGGGTGACGCCGTAGATGGCCACCAACAGGCTGTTCAAGAAGCCAGGGGCGGCAATGGTTGCTGCGACCCCTGCAATTGCCGCCACCGGCACACTCCACGTGTGTAGAACCCCGCGATAGCGAGGCGGATCAAGCGAAATCTGACGACGGATGTCGCCGCTGAGGTCAGGCGCAGGCATTGGCGTCGGGATCGATCTTGGTGCAGAACGCGCCGATCAGGTCGTGTATTTCGGCTGCGGAGTCCTGAAAAACCGCCAGATCACCACCTGCAGGGTCGATTACCTCTTCCCATGGCTCGAACACATGGTCATCAAGCAACAGGTCGCAGATGCGATCCTGCAGGGTTGCCGTGGGGCCAGGCGCGAGTGCTTGGGCAAGCCGAGGCAACGATGCGACCTTGTGGACCGCCTCGGCGTGCTTCTTGCGCATATAGCTCAGGTGCATCGGCTCGAAAATGGCGATGACCGCGGCCTGATCGACCATGGATTGCTCGAGTTGGGCGCTTAGATGCTCTTTGTCGACCACATCGAAGTCCGCCAGCGCAGTTCGGGTCCGAGTGCTCATGGGCAGGCCCGGAATCGAATGGGTGCCAGCCGAGGTGATGTGCACGGCACTGGTCTTTGCTCGCAGCATGGAGGCAGCCATGACGGAGCGGGCGGCGTTACCTGTGCACAAGAACAGCACCGTGGGGACGGTGTCAGGCGACGTGTCGACTGTCGAATCGGTCATGTTGGCGCACTCGCCCCCGTGAAAGGCACTCTGCCAGGCTACAACTCAAACACTGGCGCGAACGTCGGCGCCGCCCCAACCGACCAGAAGCCATGTCCGACGAACGTCGGCCCAAGCGGAGCGAAGCAACACCGCGAAACACAAGAGCGAGGGACGAGCGCGGGTAGTACGCCTTGCTTCGCTGCGGCTGTCTGAGCTGAGCGGGTCGACGGTCCCCTCAAACCGTCCGACGAACGTCGGCCCAAGCGGAGCGAAGCAACACCGAGCGGTGAAGTAGGGTCACACGATGGCTGCTGGACCCCAATTCAATCTCGAACACGACGTGACCTATGGCGCCGTTGCACAGATTTCGCCTCTCGTGCGTCGCGTCACCGCAGAGAACCCGAGCAAGTTCACCTTCACCGGGACCGGTACCTACATCGTCGGCGGCGAGCAGGTCGCAATCATCGATCCGGGACCGCCCCATGATGCTCACGTCGATGCGCTCGTGGCGGCAATCGATGGGCGAACGGTCACCCACCTGCTGATCACCCACACACACGGCGACCACTCGCCCGCCGCCGGACTACTGCAACGCCATATCGATGCACCCACCTATGGCTTTGGTCCCCATCCGCTCGAACGTCCCGACCCCGATGCGGCCCCGTCAGAAGACGACGAAGCCGGCTTTGGTTTCGACCCGATCGAGGAAGACGACGACAAGAGCGATGATGACGACAAGGGCTACCAGTCCGACCACGCCCACGACTGGGACTTCACGCCCGACGTCACGGTGGCCCATGGCGACATCATCGAAGGCAAGGGCTTCAGCTTCGAAGCGCTGCACACGCCCGGTCACATCTCGAATCATTTGTGTTTTGCCCTGCAACAAGAGCAGTCGATTTTCAGCGGCGACCATGTCATGGGCTGGTCGACAACCATCATCCCGCCGCCCGACGGCAATTTGAACAGCTATCTCGACAGTCTGCGTTTGCTCATGCCGCGAATCGAGCAAACCTACTACCCCACCCATGGCGCACCAATCACCGAACCGGGCACGCTCGTGCCAGCATTGCTGGCACACCGCCAAGCCAGAACCGACCAGATCATGGCGTGTATGGCCGACGGCATCGACACCATCAAGGAAATGGTGCTGCGCATGTACACCCATGTCCCCCCGCAGCTCTACCCGGCCGCCGCCGCCAGCGTCATGAGCCACCTGCTGGCGCTGCACGAAACCGGCGCCGTCACCTGCAGCGACGAAAAACCAAAACCCAGAAGCCTGTACGGTATTGCTCCGCTCAGCTAGAGCCGACGTTCGCCGGTTTGGGGGAAGTGGCAGGCGACCCATTGGTCGCCGGTGCCTACCTGTCGGATCTCAGGTTCTTCGGCTGCGCAGATATCTTGCGCGAACGGACACCGAGTGCGGAAACGGCATCCGCTCGGCGGGTTGATCGGCGATGGCAATTCGGCGACAAGCGCTTCGACCGAGTCGGCGTGGGGATTCGTGGGATCCGGTAATGCCGACAGCAGAACCTGGGTGTAGGGGTGCGCAGGTTGTTCGTAGATCAGGTCGCCATCGCCGATCTCACACATCTTTCCCAGGTACATGACGGCGAGCCGGTCGCTGACGTTGCGCACCACCGACAAGTCATGACTGATGAACACCAGGGTGATGCCGTAGCGCTCTTTCATGTCTTCGAGCATGTTCAGGATCTGGGCTTGCACCGAAACGTCGAGTGCGGACACCGGTTCGTCACAGATCACGATCTCGGGGTCGAGCACCAGGGTGCGGGCAACCGATACTCGCTGACACTGGCCACCCGAATATTCGTGGGGGCGTCGGTTGGCGGCTTCGACCGGATCCAGGCCCACGGCAGTGATGATCTCGTCGACCCGGGCATCACTGAAGCCGCCGATCGTGGGTCGAAAGACGCCCTTCAAGATGACGAAGCCGCCGATGAGCGCGGTAGCCAGCGCCGCCAGCAGCAATAGCGGCGAGATGAAGGCGGCCACGAGGGCAAGTACGACCGCGGCTGCAAGCAGGCCCCAGCCAGGCTTGGACACGGTGGTGTTGGAAACGACCAGACCTTCGCTGACGATGCGGCGCACGGTGCGGCGGGGGTTCAGCGAGGCAATCGGGTCCTGGAAGATCATCTGAATCTTCGACCGCATCGCCCGCAGTTCGGCATCGCTGAGGGTGCTCAGGTCGACGCCCTCGAAATCGACCGTGCCCGAGGTCGGCCGTGGGATCTGGATGATGGCCTTGGCGGTGGTGGACTTGCCGCAACCCGACTCGCCCACCAGGCCGAGCGTCTCGCCGCGTGCGACATCGAAGCTGATGCCTGATACCGCATGCACCACCGAGCGTCGATCCACCGGGAATTCGACCACCATGTCTTCGACCCGCAACAAGACATCACTCTCGGGGCGCAGATGGGCTTTACCTGTACCGGCCATCAGTGGACCGCCACGCTCTGGATTTTCAGGCCGGTCGCCGTGTGGCCTCGCTCGGCGTTGAGCACTCGGGCGTCGCGACCTTGCTCGGTATTCACCGGATAAAAGCAGGCGAATTGATGCTCAGCGGCCGGATCGACCTGGGGAAGACTGGTCAGGCAGTCGTCTTGGGCATACACGCACCGGGGGCTGAAGCGACAGCCCGGTGGTGGGTCGACGGGGTCCGGCGGAGCGCCGGCGATTGGCGTGAGTCGGGTGTGTTTGGGCTGGTCGACTCGAGGTATCGCCGAGAACAACGCCTCGGTATAGGGATGGCTCATAGAGCTGAAGAGTTCTTCCGAGGGCGCGAGTTCCATGACCCGGCCGCCGTACATGACCATGATGTCGTCGGTGCGACCCCGAGCAACGCCGAGATCGTGCGTGATGAGCACAATCGCCATACCGATGTCGGTTTGCAGGTCGGCCAACAGATCCAGAATGTACTTCTGCACCGTTACATCGAGTGCAGTGGTGGGCTCATCGGCAATGAGCAACTCGGGTTCGCCGGCGAGGGCGATGGCAATCATGACCCGCTGGCGCATACCGCCGGACAGTTCATGTGGATATTGCTTGAGCCGGCGCTCGGGCTCGGGAATGCCAACCTGGGTGAGCAACTCGATGGCTCGCCCGGTGGCCTGGGCTTTGTCCATGTTCAGGTGCTGTTTGAGCGGCTCGAAGATCTGGCGACCAATACGCATGACGGGGTTCAAGGACGTCATGGGATCCTGGAAGATCATGCCGATGCGTTTGCCCCAGAAGTCTTGACGATCACGCCCAACGAGTTGCTCGCCATCGAAGAGCGCCGATCCTTCTTCGATCTGGCGGTTACTGGAAATCAACCCCATGAACGATCGATTGAGTACCGACTTGCCGGATCCGGATTCGCCCACGATGCCGAGTGTCTTGCCGCGTTCGAGCGTGAACGAGACCTTATCGACGACCTGAGCCAGGCCGCTCTCGGTGCGAAAACCGACCGAGTAGTCGCTGACGTCGAGCAACACCTTGGAACCGTTCACAGCGATAGTTCGCGAACGTCGAAGTAATCGCGCAACCGGTCGCCAGCGAAGTTCAGTGCCATGACAGTGAGGAACAGCGCCGTGATCGGCACGAACGCAATCCAGGGCGCCTCTTCGAGCTGGCGGGTTTGTGCACCGGTCAAGATGAGCTTGCCCCAGGTGCTGCCTTTTTCGACCGACAGGCCAAGAAATGCCAGGCCGCCCTCGGCCACGATGGCAACCGCGGTTCCCAGCAGCGCGAGCGCGGACATGGGGATCAGTACATTTGGCAACAGCTCTCGCAGCATGATGTGCGACGGTTTGGCCCCCATGGTGCGGGCAGCCATCACGAATTCACGCTCGGCGAACACCAGGCTGGCGGAACGGGCGAGTCGCCCCACCGGCGCAACCGACAAGATGCCCAGCGTCAGGGCGATCGTCCATAAACCGCGCTCCATGAGCGACGTGATCAAGATGGCCAGGATCAGGGCCGGGAAGGAGAGCAGCACCAGCATGATAAACGAGGTGATTTTGTCGAAAGTGCCTCGCACGAAGCCGCTGATCAGGCCGATTGTGCCACCGACGATGAACCCGAATGCCACCGCCGAGAACCCGACAACCAGCGACACCCGAGCGCCATAGATCGTTCGGCTGAGCATGTCGCGTGCATCTTGGTCGCTGCCGAGCCAGAAGTCGCCCGACGGGCCGTAGGGCGGGCGACCCTTGCCCTGGATGTCGATGAAGTTCGCATCGGGATCCTTGAGCGGCAGCCAGGGGGCGAATAGTGCCAGCGACACGATGAGCGCGATCCAGCCGACCGACAACCAGAAACCCAGTCCGAGTGTTTTCTTCTCGACGCCGACCTGTGCGGCTTCGGGTTCGGCTGCCTCGAGCACGCCGTGGGTGGAAACGTCTTGGCTCATGAGCGCACCCGAGGATCCAAGACCGAATAGAGCAGATCGACCAAGAAGTTCAGAATCACGAAGCCGGTGGCGATGATCATCACGATCGCCAGCACAACCGGGAAGTCCTCGCGCAAGATGGCTTCGACCACGGCGGTGCCGATGCCGGGGATGCCAAAGAATGTCTCGACGACCAACGCCCCACCGACCAGCGCGCCGGCGTTGATGCCGAACACGGTGATCACCGAGAACATCGATGGGCGCAGCGCATGGCGAAACAGCACGCGTCGCTTGCTCACGCCCTTGGCCCGAGCCATCAAGATGAAGTCTTCTTGCAACGTGGTGATCAGGTCGGTGCGCAGCAGTCGCTGATAGACCGCAGCACCCGGGAGCGCCAGGGTCAGTGCCGGCAGGAACAACTGCCACATGCGGGTGAAGAATCCGTCGGAGGCGTCATATCTCAGCGGAAACCAGCCGAGTTTGAGGGCAAAGACGTAATACAGGATCACGGCCAGGGCGAAGTTCGGCATGGAGACCAAGAAGAACGACGACACGGTGGAGAGCTTGTCGGCCGGCTTGTTCGCCCGCGCCGCGGTGAATACCCCCCAGGGAATCGCTATGGCCAGAGCCATGACCTGGGCCATACCCATCAACAGCAGCGATCGCGGCAGGCGTTCCTTGATGAGCCCGGTGACTGGTGGTTGACCATCAGACGCGAAGCGCACACCCATGTCCCCCTGCACGAAATCGCCCAGCCAGCGCACGTAACGTTCGGGCAACGGCTTGTCGAGGTAGTACTGAGCCTTTGCGGCCTCGATCTTGGCGACACTTTCAGGGTTCTCGGTGTCGCCTGCGATTGGTCCGAGAATGTTGAACAACGGGTCGCCGAGGATGTTCATCGCCACGAAGGTCAGCATGCTGACCGCAAGCAGAAGGAGCACGACCATGGACAGTCGTTGCGCTAGACGTCTCATCGGCGACCGTTGTTCATCAGGTTCGGTTCGCGTTGATTATTCGGCCAACCAGACGTTGCTGAGCCAGGTGCGCCCGTTGAGCACACAGCGCATGTCGACGTCTTCGGGAGTCACATGGCCGCACATTCCGCGCACGTTCTCGGCGAACGAGTGATCCCACAGTGAATGCAGCAAGAACACGTAGAGGTAGTCCTGCTGGACCTTCTCGCTGAGTTCGGCGAGTAGCGGTTGGCGCTCTTCTATCGTGGTGGCCAGCATGAGTTGATCGAGGATGACGTCGCGGTCTGGGTCGCAGAATCGGGGCCAATTCAACGACAACCCACCAATGGTGTCGCACGCCAGCCAGATGCGGTCATCGGCGGGGTTCGGTGCACCGAATTGGCGCCAGGTCACGGCATCGAACACGCCGAAGGCAACTTCCTGGATATGTGCATCCTGGGGCAGCTCCTGGAACTCGACGTTGAAGCCGACACTCCAGCCTTCGTCGAGCAGTTCGGCAATACGGGTTTGGACCACGCTGGGGCCCGACCACTGGAACTCCATGTCGATCTTGCCGTCGGTGCAGTTGTCGGGGAAGTCACCGCAGTAGGACTCGACCAGAGGTGCAACCAAGTCGGGCTGATCGGCTTCCTGGACCACGGCAGGGTCGTAGTAGGGGCTCGACGGGGTGAACATCTGGTCGGCCGGCTGTGAGATACCCAGGCCGATCAGGTCGATGTAGTTCTGGCGAGGGGTGGCAAAGGTCAGCGCCTGACGAGCTCGAATGTCGTCGAACGGTGTAGCGGTCGAGTTCAACATCACGAAATTCTCGTCGCCGGAGTCGTCGATCAGGTTCTGCACGCCGTCGGTATTGCGAAGGTCGTCTATGGATGCCGGGTTGGTGGTTTGCAACGCCTGGATTTCGCCTTGGAGCAACAGGTCGTTGCGGGTGTCGGGGTCGGTGACGGTCACGAATTCGACGGCGTCGAGGTAGACCTCGCCGTTCCACCAGTCTTCGTTGCGGACCATGCGGGTCACGCTGTCTTCGCTTCGGTTCTCGAATGCGAACGGGCCCGTGCCCACCGGTGCTTGGTTGAGTGTGGGATCGGCGAGAGCGGCTTCGAGCCAGGCGGGTGATGCGATCATGCCGAGCTGAGTAGATAGCGAGGTCGGCCAGTTCGCATTCGGGTTCGACAGGTTGAACTGCACGGTCATGTCATCGATGATTTCGATGGGATTGTCCAGGTTGTAGAACGGGCGGACTGCCAGGCCGACGAGTGGATCCTGCAGGACGGTGCCGAAGTTCACGGCGATTGCTGCAGAGTCCAGCGGAGTGCCATCGTGGAAGGTCACGCCGTTGCGTAACGCCATGGTCCACACGGTGAAGTCGTCGTTGGGCGTGAACGATTCGGCCAGGTAGGGCGCCCACTCGTTGTCGGCGGTAATCACCGAAAGCGTGTCGAACACGGCCACGCCCATGAGCAGACCCGGCGCTGACAGCGCCGAGCTGACTGGGTTGATGCCATCGACGTCGGCTTCGAGGGCGTAGCGCAGCGTGCCACCGAACACGGGGTCTTCGCTTGCGTCGTCCTCGATCAGCTCGACGGTGTCGGTTGAACCTGCGGGCTCGTCTGCTGGCTCGTCGACGGCTGACTCGTCGCCATCAGCAGCGGCGTCGCTGTCGCTGGAGTCGATGCTTTCGGCATCGCCACCACCGCTTGCGGAGTCGTCGAAATCACTGCCGCCACCGCACGCAGTTGCGATCATCGCCAATGCCAACAGCACCGCTAGCAGTCGAACAAGACGTGAATTCATGAAGATCCCCTCTTCGACGCAGACACTCGCCAGCGTGACGCACGACAGTAGTGCAATCGCGACCGTTATTGGCGGCTACCTGAGCCAGAATGACGCAGAATTTCGGTATCGAAGATCGAATCAAATCAGCTCGGGCAGGTCGGTGAAGAGATCCAATGCGTCGGGGTTTGCGAGTGCTGCGCGATTGTTCACCGACCGACCATGCACGATCTCACGCACGGCAATCTCGGCGAGCTTGCCACTGCGAGTTCGAGGCAGATCGTCGACGGCCACGACCACTGCGGGCACATGCCGGGGCGTGGCGCCGTGCCGAATCATCAGCCGAATGCGCTCGGTGAGCTTCTCGTCGAGTTCGATGCCGTCTCGAAGTCGCACGAACAGAACAATGCGGGTGTCCGACTCGTAGACCTGTCCGATGACCAGACCTTCGAGGACCTCGGAGATCTTCTCGATCTGGCTGTAGATCTCGGCGGTTCCGATGCGCACGCCACCAGGATTCAAGGTGGCGTCGCTGCGCCCGTGAATGACGATGCCACCCTGTTTGGTCCATTCGGCAAAGTCGCCCTGGTGCCACACGTTCTCGAAGCGACCGAAGTAGGTCGCCAGGTACCGTTCATGCCCGCCTTCGCCCAAGAACGTCAACGGCATGGACGGGAAGGCTCGGGTGCACACTAGCTCGCCCTGTACCCCGGGCGCAGCCGACCGACCAACGTCGTCGAAGACATCGACGGCCATGCCCAGGACGGGCCGTTGAATCTGACCGGAATAGACCGGGCCATTCGGGTCGCCGGAGACGAAACACCCGCACAGGTCGGTTCCGCCCGACATCGACAGCAGATGTACGTCGTCGGCGATCTCGCCGTAGACGTAGGCGAATCCCTCGGGAGACAGAGGCGAACCAGTGCTGGCGACCGTACGCAAAGAGGCGAGTGCGTGGCGTTCGGAAATCGTGACGTCGGCCTTCAGAAGCGTCTCGATGAACTTGGCAGATGTCCCGAAGAACGTGATGCCGACATCGTCGACCAGGCTGAAGAGCCGGTTCAGGGTGGGGTAGGCCGGGTTGCCGTCGAAGACGACGATGGCTGCCCGATTCGCCATCACCGTGGCCAGCCAGTTCCACATCATCCAACCGGTGGTGGTGAAGTAGAGGACTCGGTCGCCGGGCCGGATATCGCAGGCCAGCTGTTGTTCCTTCATGTGGGTCAGCAACACGCCGCCCGCTCGGTGCACGATGGGCTTCGGCTTTCCGGTCGTGCCCGACGAGAACAAGACGTAGAGCGGATGGTCGAAGGGCAAACGCTCGAATTCTGGGTCGACTGTCTCGATTTCGTCGAGCGCAGCTTCGAGCGAAGAACCGTGGATCTCTGGGTCCACGACGATTGGCGACTCGATGATCCCGTGCACGTAGACCGCCTCCAGACTCGGCAACGCGGCGCGGACGTCTGCCAGGCGGGCGAGGCAGTCGAAATCGCGCCCGCCATAGACATAGCCGTTCGCTGCGATCATCACCTTGGGAGCCACTTGCCCAAAGCGGTCGAGCACCCCATCGACACCGAAGTCGGGCGAGGTCGACACAAACGTGGCTCCCAGCCCGGCAGCGGCGAGCATGACGATGTAGCTGGTAGCGGTATTGGGCAGCCAGGCCGCCACCACGTCGCCGGCGCCGACCTGGTGGTGTCGCAACAGCTGTTGCATCTGACCGACGCGGTGCAGCATCTCGCTGCGAGAGAGCCGTTCGTGCACACCGCTCTCGTCGCACGCAACCAGCAACAGGTCATCGGGGTCATCGCCGGGACGCAGGATGTTCTCCGCGATGTTCAGCTCGGCTTGGGGGAAGAAGCGCACGTCGGACATATGCGAAGCGTGCTCGATGATGACGTCGCCCTTGGTGCCGATGACACCTGCGAAGTCCCAGACCGCGTCCCAGAATTCTTCGGCCTGATCCACCGAGAACCAGTGCAACCCCTCGAAGCTGTCGAACGGGCCATGCCCGCGCTTCTCGAGAAATCCCCGAAATTCGGTCAGTCGAGTATGTGCCACCACGCGATCTGGTGGCGTCCATAGCGGTTGAAGATCAGAGGTTTCGGTCATTGGTTGGTATCCACCGTAATCCTGTCGGTGCGGTACAAACAGGGGTTCCGAGCGTTTGTTCTACGGCATTACAACGAGTGTTGGTTCGGGAAGTTGCGCCGCCCGGACGAGGCCCTGGTTGGCGCGCTCGATGAATGGGACCACGTCTTCACCTTCGTAACATTGGGCCATCCCGGCGACCACGTCAATTTTGTCACCCAGCGATCCGCCTTCGACCGGGGCTCGCAGCTTGAGCAGCACCCGGGCCAACCACTGGGTCGTCTGGGCCACGTTGGACAGGTCTGCGACAAACACGATGGCGTAGCCCGACCGGGCGAAACGCGCGCCGGTGCCCTGCGGCAGCAGCGCCGCAACGCGGTCTGCGACCTCGCGAGTCACTGCTGCGGAGGCCAGGCGGCCGTGTTGTTGTTCGATGCGGTCGATGTCACGAATCATGAACATGAGCATGGTCACATGACCCGCTTGGCGGGGAACGGCGAACGCCTGATTGAGCGCGCGTTGCAGCCCCGAAGCCGACAACAGGCCGGTCGAGGGGTCGAAGTGGTGTGCCTGGTCGACAGGCGCGCGGGTAGGCCGCGGTGGTAGCGGGGCATTGCCTGCCGAGGCTCCGGCCGGGATTGGCGCCTCTGCAGTTTCGTTGGGCGGCTGCGCAGGTGCTACGTCGCTCGGCTGCTCATCGACCACCGCCAGCCTCTCAGGCGTGGTCGGTTCGTCACCCGCCAGCGCCTGCGCCCAAACCGACTGCGACTCGACCGACTGCGACTCATCGACCACCGACTGCGACTCGACCGACTGCGACTCATCGACCACCGGCTGCGACTCGACCGACTGCGACTCATCGACCGCGAACTGCGACTCGACCGACTGCGACTCATCGACCGCGAACTGCGACTCGACCGACTGCGACTCATCGACCACCGGCTCCGCCCACTCCGGCTGCGACTCATCGACCACCGGCTCCGCCCACTCCGGCTGCGACTCATCGACCACCGGCTGCGCCCACTCCGGCTGCGACTCATCGACCACCGGCTGCGCCCACTCCGGCTGCGTCTCGTCGACCGCGAACTGCGGCTCGGGAATCGCCGGTTCGGGAGGGGGCGCTTCCGACGAGCGCTGCTCGAGCGATTCGGCAGATGCTGCGGCGGCGACATCATCGAACCCCGTACCAGCCGGGCCGCGTGAGGTCGCGCTCGACGCGCTCCCAGGGGTCACCGGTTGGCGCCTGCGCCGGCCGTTCAACTGATCTGCGAACTCTTCGACCGAACTTTCCGGCGTCAGTGCCGCATCGAGACGAGGATCCATCTGCAGCGTCGCCATAGCTCGAGCTTGTGCCTCGGGATCATCGACCGTTTGCGACGTGCGAGAAGCCCGATCGGCTGGCTTGCTCGCCATGGCCAGCGCAAACATCGCCAACGAGGCAATCGCCAGCAGTGCCCAGCCGGGCGCCCACGCCACGCGATCGCTACGGGCCGAAATGGCGCTAGCCGCCGCGATCAGCCCAACGATCAGCGCCACGATGGTGGCCACGCTGGATTGTCGGCCCCTCGTGGATCGACCGACGAGCTTTCCGTCTACTGCGCTGACTGCGAACCCGGCGAAGAGAGCGATCCACCACCCGAGGCCGACGTCTCTGCCCACGACCGAAAAAGCCAATGCCGCAGCGGTAGCAGCACCTGTCGCCAGGGTCCCGGTGAGCGAAAACGACAACTTCTTGGCCTGACTGGCTGCAATCACTGTGGCTGCGAGCAGTCCGGACAGCACAAACCATGTGGGGGTTTCCAGAAGTCGGCCAGCGTTGACCGAACCCAGATTCGGGTCGAACGAGAATGCAACCGACGCTCCCGCAAGCGCGCCCGTGATGGCCGTGCCTGCAATCACGGCTACCACAAACCTTTTGGTCGACGAGCCGAATCTCCGCGACGGGCGCGCCAAGAGCGCAATGGCGCCAAAAACACAGGCACCGAACAGCAGGGAACCAGCCCGATCGTATCGTTCGACGAGAAGTCCATCTTCGGGTCGCACCTGGACCCAGACAGTCGGCACCGCTTTCGCGATCGGAGCCAAACTCAGGAGCACCCACGGAGCAAAAGATTTACGACGTCGATCCATTGCGGTGTCGAAAGCGAGCAGCCCTGCCGCTACCGCTCCGACCATCAACATCACGACTTCCAGGTCGCGATTATCCGAAAGAAGCAACGCAGCTATCGCGGCGATCACCGTGATGGCTGCGGCTGAGGTCCGCACTAGCCGTTCCGTATCGAGATTCCTCATGGCGCCAGAAACGCGATAGCGGCGGACAAGGAGCTGGCCGTTTGTGTCAACGGGTCTCGTTCGCCGCCCTCGATCAACGCCCACAGAACCACCACCAGCGCCACCACGGCCACTGCGTACACGACCGCTCGTTGCAGCAAAAAGCGACGTGCATGCACGTCAGCTTCGTTGTGTTCGCTAGGTGCCACGGCACTTCCTGACTGGCTACAGACACTTCAAAGGTAGGCCACCGAACGAGCGATCGGACGCAATCCCACTGGGTCATCTCACCCAACGTCGAACACGTGTAGCGCGGGGTTTGTCCGACCACTAGGGTTTCGGCGCGCCAGCCAAGAGGAGTCGAGATGGTGAAAACAAGCAGCGGAGTAGATCTTGCCGAGATCGGCATTTTCTCCGAGCTCTCGAAACGTGAGCTCAAGTCGGTGGCCCGGCTCATGACCGAACTCAAGGTCAAAGAAGGTGCAGCGCTCACCAAACAAGGCGAGCCAGGGCGAGAATTCATGATCATCAGTGCCGGCACGGCCAAGGTCGACATCGATGGCACCGTCGTTGCCCATCTCGGCCCAGGCGAGTTCCTGGGCGAGCTCGCGGTGATCAGTGGAACGCCTCGAACGGCCACGGTGACTGCGACGTCACCGATGATCGTCGAAGTGCTCAATCGACGCGAGTTCATGGCACTGCTCGACGAGAGCGCCAATCTCGGACGCAAGATCCTGGTCGGTGCAGTCAAGCGACTACAGATCAACGAACGAACCAAGACCAACTAAAAAATCTCGGCAGATCCGGGCACCAGCAGGCGCTGCGGACAGCGTTATGAGCTGACGGCACCGTGGCTGGTGTCAGGCGCACGAGACCTCTGCTCTTTTTGGCAACGCGCCATGCCAAACCGATCGTGAGCTGCAACACTGTTCGCGATGGGTTTTACTCTCGTTGGTCATGTGGCCGACCCCGCTAGCTGGCAAGGAGCCACGCTGATCGCAGCCGCCGTTGCCGTGCTCTGCGTTGCGCTCGTGGTAGAGAATGCCATCGTTCGCAGCGGGCGGGTGTCGCTGCGCGATTTCCGCCTGCCCTTCGCCGTAGTGCTCTCGATCGCTCTGGTTGCAACCGCTGCGCCTCGACTCGGATCAGCCCAAACCACCGACCAGCCGGTCGGTTTACCCGACCTCGTCAGTGACCCTCCGTTCATCTGGTTCGTCAAGGACCTCGACATCAACGACCAAGCCGCCCGAGTGCTTGCGTTCGACGGCTACGTGCACAACATCGGCACCGGAAGCCTGGACCTGTTCGGCAATCCCCAGATCGAGGGCGGAGTCAAACAACGCGTGTTCGACGGCGAGCAGTGGAACGAAGTCGGCACGCCAACCGTCAGATACGAGACCGACGATGGCCACAATCACTTCCATCTGATCGAAGCGGTCGACTACTCCCTGTGGGACGAGGGGCGCACGAGCGAGATCGGCGAATCGTCCAAGGTCGGATTCTGCCTGATCGACACCGAGCAGATCGAAACACTCTCCGAGGCTTTCTACGACATTGCCGACACCGACTATTGCGGCGTCGACTCACCAGATGCGACTTCGCTGTCGATGGGCATCACCCCCGGATGGCGCGATACCTACGACGCCAACACCACCCTGCAGTGGGTGGACATCTCGAACATCCGTCCGGCGAACTATTGGGTGGCTGCAGTGACCGATCCGAACGATGAGATCGTCGAGAGCAACGAAGAGAACAACAGCAGAGTGTTCTCATTCAACAAGTTCGCCGTGCCCGGCTACGTGGCACGCACCCTTCCGGCGCAGAGCGCCGAGGAGCCGATCGAGCTACTCACGTCGACCTTCGGCACCACGGGTGCTCGCGTCTTCACCATTGTCGAGGGTCCCGAAAACGGCACCCTGAGCGTGCCCGAGAATGTCGATTTGCACTCTGCGGTTGTCGAGTACACGCCTGATCCCGGCTTTGTCGGCGAAGACTCGTTCCGCTACTCCGCCAGTGACGTCACGAGCGGCTTCCCACTCGAGCCTGTCGTGGCGGAGGTGCCGATCGTGATCGACGAGGCTCGTGAAGCACCAGACAACCCCTCCTCCGAGCCCCCACCGCAGATCAGACCCGTCGCCAACCAAACGGCACAGATGTTCCGCACCAACCAGACGCAACTCGAACTCGACGACGAGACCGCAGAGGTCGATGGCTGGTTCGCTTCGGGCCTACCGCACGGCCTGACGATCGATCCTGATTCGGGCATGATTTCCGGTATCCCCACGATGAGTGGCAGCTTCACCAGCACAGTGGTGATCGCGACCGGAGCCGGCACATCGACGCAGACGATTGCGTGGGAAATCTCACCAGCAGATACCCCAACCCTCGAACCGGTGAACGACTTCTCGAGCAGTTCGAGCGAGGTCTTGCGCTTGAACCTCGGCACCGGCGACAGCGCGGCGCGCTACGAAGCCACGGGCACCCCTGCGGGGACCCGGATTGTGGGCAACCTTCCGCTGCTGACCGGCGAGCCCGAAGAAATCGGGGAGTTCCCCATCGAGGTCCACGAGATCATCGACGACGAGATCGTCGACACCATCGACTTCGTGTGGACCGTGCGCCCTTCGATTCACCCAGCCTTTCCGCTTTAGCCGTCCGGGGCTGGACCCGAGCAGAAGCTGCACCGGGCGCGCGGTTCGTAGGGCGGCTTGCGAGGATGTCACACGGGTTGGCCATACTCGTGAACATGCCCCGCGGCGGTAACCATCCACGCCTGATCAGCTCGCGACGCTGAGGCATACCACGTCGCCGAATCACATAGAGCGAAGGTCATCATGGCCACTCATCCTTCTGTCCCCCAGCCCCCTGTCCCCCAGCCCCACGTCCCCCAGCCCCGTGTCCCCCGTGACACCTCGAACCACATCGCTTCGAGCCTGTCGAGTTCTCAGCTCAGAATGCAACTGCGTCGCAGACTCGAACGCCATGTGCGTTCCGATGCATTCCGACCTGCCCTGACGATCGTCGGCTTCCGCGGCGACTCCGCCGACGTGTTACGTCATGGCACCGACCGCCCCGAAGATGCCGTGCTCGAGTTCGTGCTCTCGAGCGAGTACGCGGCCGTTGGTGTGCTGGCGTCATCGGTCGTGTCCACTCCCCCGGGCCGAACCCACCGCGATGCGGCGTTGGCGATCGCCGTACCCCGATCCGGCAGCGTCGTTTCGCTGCTGGCAACGACGGACAAGGTCGTCGACACCAGAGAACCTCAGGGCTGGCTCATCGATGCCTGCATGCGGTCAGTAGATCGACCGACCCTGCCCTGTCAGATTCCGGCGCTCGAGTTTCCTATTGCCCTGTGGCTCGACCGTTTGATGGTCGCCATCTTGAATGCGCCCTCCGGTGAACCCTTGACATGGGAAACCGCGGTGCGCTTGTGTCCCGTTCCTGCACGATGGCGGTCCCCCGATGCAATCGATCTCGGTGGCACGCTTGGCTCTACCACCCGGTCGTGGGGTGCATTGCGCACGGCTTCGGTACAGGGTTTGCGGGCACCGGTTGGCATGACACCGTCTCGGGCACGATGGATGGACGACGCCATGTTTGCCCGGTGGTGCATGGGTTCGTTTCCCGATCTCGCCAACCTGCGGGGCGATGTCGAGTTCTTGGCGCCACCCGAAGTAGCCGAAGGCGTCGAGCTGGCATTGCGTGCCGCATGGCAGGCGTTTGCCGGCTGAGGATCAGCTCGGCGAGTTGCTCGCCAGGTCGCGGGCAATACCGGTCGTGAACAACTCGGCCATCTTGGCTCGGCCGGCCTCGTCGGTTGTGAGCCAGTCATAGATGGAGCCGCCGATCGATCGGGTGTCCACGAGCGACTGGGCGAAGCCGTCGAGTTGATCGACACGCGCGATGTAGGGCTCGGTTCCCGAGGGTGGTGCGTCGATTTCGGCGCCGATGCCGCCAATGGGATGCACCAGCGCGTCTGGATCGCCCAGGTTGGCCCGAAGCCGCTGAACACTCTCGGTGTTGTACGAATACCCGTCGCCGTACGGTTCGCCTCGGAAGGACCAGTAACTCATCGGCATCCAAACGTCATACAGGCTGTCGATCTCCGACCACGGAAAGTCGGGCCAGAACGCCGGGTTGATGACTTCGGTCTGTACTGGCGGAAGCACGATCGCCCCCAGTGGGTCTCCCGCGGTTTGGACCCTGAGCAGTCGAGACAGTCGCACGAAGCGATCGTTGCGTTCTTCGACTTCGAGGCCATCTTGGTTCCATTCGATGTCCACGGCCACACCGTCGAACCGGTAGCCGAGCACATCGAAGTCGTGCGCCGCCATGAGATGATCGAGGTCGACCGAGTCATCGTCCCACTTGGGTAGATACCAGGCAACGACGTCGATGTCGTTTTGCTCGGCGCGCATCAAGAATTCAGCGAGCAACCAGCGGTCTTCGAGCAGGTCAGGTGACCGATCGTCGAGCCGGCCCGACTGGATGTACAGCGTTTGCACCCCGGCGGCAGCCATGTCGTCGAGCGCCGTGGGGGCGACCGGCGGCACCCCGCCGCCGGCATACGGTGGCGAGTAGTCGAAGCCGTCGACCCACGCCCCGTGGCCGCGATAGGCGTCGACGCTGCGAGGTGTCTGCTCCTGTGAAGAAACCGCCTGCGGGTTGACCAGCTCGAACGTGAGCGCCTGCAGCGGCGCGGGTTCCGCCAGCGACCGGGTGCGAAAGAAGAACAGGCTTGCGGCAACCAGCATCACCACCACACCAACCCCTACAGCAACACGTTGAAGGAGTTGTCTGGATGGCACCTCCAGAAGTTAGTTGGCCAGCACCGCGGAAATCTGTCACGTATGGGTGCAATCGCCGCCTGCGTCGGGCATTGTTATGTGTTCGCTTTGCCATCCAACTGGAGCACCATGTCCTTCAAGGCCGGAGACCGCGTCGTTTATCCTCATCACGGCGCAGCCGTTGTTGAGAAAAAGGAGAAGATCGCGGCATTCGGGCAGGAGGAACGTGAGTACCTCGTTCTGCGCATGGCGCACGGCGAGATGACGTTGCGGGTACCCGTCGACAGCGTCGACGATGTGGGTATGCGATGGCCGATCAGCGGCGACGATGTCGACGACCTGTTCGATGTTCTGCGCAAGCGCGACGTTCGCGAGCCTTCGAACTGGAGCCGGCGCTTCAAGAACCACCAGGAGAAGCTCAAGTCCGGTGACGTCTATCAGGTCGCCGAAGTAGTGCGCAACCTGGCGCTTCGAGACCGTGACAAGGGCTTGTCAGCCGGCGAAAAGACCTTGTATCAAAAAGCGCGCTCGGTGCTCGTCAGCGAACTCAGCTTCGCACTCGACGTCAGCGAAGACGACGCCATGGACAAGGTCGACGGCGCGCTCGAGTAAACAAGACGGCCCCGGTCACAGGGTCGTTCGACCGAATAGCCGCGAAATCTGTGTGGGCGTTCCGATTGTGGACGCTACGCTTCGTGGTCGCAATCGGGCGTGGTGTAATTGGTAACACAGCTGGTTCTGGTCCAGTCGTTGGGGGTTCAAGTCCTCCCGCCCGAGCAAACATCTTGAGTCACTGTTTAAGATGCATGATCAGCCTGTTGGTTGGTGAAAATGAAAGTCCGGCCCCGTTCGTCTAGCGGCCTAGGACGCCACCCTCTCAAGGTGGTAGCACGGGTTCAAATCCCGTACGGGGTACTCATCAGTCTTCCGGCGCTTCTTCAGAAGCGGCCGAGTCTTGCGACTCGTCGTCCGAAACTGCTCCTTGTTTCAGAGTCGCTCCACGATCACATCGCGGCACGACGCTGAAAGCCGGATCATGTCGTCGGTATCACGTTGATCACGTTGGCGGCCGCCTTCTCTGCTGGCACAACTTCCGCCGATCCAGCCCGGCATCAGCCAGATGAGACACAGGTAGCGCATTCATGGCATCGCCAAACGCTCAGTTGGCTGATTCGTAATTTCAGCGATGAGCTAGAAATCCTTGTCGAAGTGCAGCACTGACAGGTCGGAACGTTCCGCAGATGCAGCTATCAGCAGATCCGGGATCGAAGGGACCCGATGTTGGACTCGCTCGACTAGAGCCAGCTGAACTTCACCGGCGCGATATTCGATCGATGGGGTCGAATACTCGACAGGCATCGATGCCCGCGGCGGCATCGATATCTCACGGCGTAGTTGATCGATCGACTGTGCGGAGTAGCCAATCTCCAATCTGGTCACGGTTGAGAGCCGGACCAAACCCCGTTCGATCGAAGATGCCAAATCCGCGGCGTCTGGGGATTGGAACAGACGAACGAATACGGACTTATCGATCAGCCAACCGGTCACGACCAGGCATCGTGCATCACATCGGGATCACTTAGATCGGAAAACGACGTGCTAAACCGTTTCAGTGACTCGACGGTTACCTCAGCTGCCGACCTATCAAGCCCCGGACAATAAGCCCTAATGCGCCAGTTCGCCGCTGCGGGCAACCACTGCTCCCCCACAAATGACCAGGCTTCGCTGTGGTCGGTCCATGACCACACTGGTCACCGTGTCGCCGGGCATCACGACCACGTCGCCCACATCACCCACGTCGAGGCCCACATTGTCGACGCCCATCATGGCGGCCCCCTGCACGGTCGCTGCATCGACACAAGCTTCGATCTGATCATCACGACGGAAGCCGTTGGTGAACGCCAACTGCCACGTCCGGTCCAACATGTCACCTGTGCCGTAGGGGGACCAGTAATCACGGATGCCGTCTTGGCCCAGACCCAGCCGAATACCCATTGCACGCGCCTTCTCGATCGGTAGCGGCCCGAACGTTCCCGGAGCAACCGTCGCCAGGCTGATACCTGCCTCGGCCATGGTTTCGAGTAGTCCGGTGGCTCGATGGTCCTCGACACTGCTCAGCGCAAAGCAATGGCTGATGGTGACATCGCTGGACAGCTCACGGGCTCGGCGACAGATCCTCTCGATCTGGTCGGCTCCAACCTCGCCGCGATCGTGCAGGTGAATGTCCACCCCGACGTCATGTGACTCAGCCAGTCCGAAGATCACATCGAGGTGGGCCTCGGCGTCGCCGTCGAAACCCTGCGGATCAAGTCCCCCGATCATGTCGGCGCCGGCGCGGATCGCCTCGTCGAGCAACCTGTCGGTGCCGGGAGACTTCAGAATTCCCGTCTGCGGAAAGGCCACGATCTGCACTAGGCACCGATCGAGATGTGCGTCACGCGCCGCCACCACCCCGGCTAGGCGCTCGAGTCCGCTGTCGGGGTCGATCTGAGCGTGCGACCGCACCCGCGTTGCCCCGAAGGCGATCATGGCACCGAGCGTGAAGGTCGCTCGCTCGGCAACCGACCACTCGGCACTGCGCCAATTGTCGAGATCGTTCTGGATGCGTTCGGCCAAGCTCGTGCCCGCGGTATGGGGTCGAAAAGGCATGCCCAAACGCGTCATGTCCAGATGGGTATGCACATCGGTGAACGACGGCATCACAATCGCACCATCGCCGTCTTCGACTTCGCCATTGGTCGAGAGTCCTGAGCCGACGGCTGCGATGAGACCGTTGCGAAACAACATGTCGGTTGCCTGCGTGTCGATGGTCGACGGCGCCAGGCGGACATTACGCAACAGAAGTTCGGACATACCCCCTTGATAACACGCACCACGACGCGTCAGAACATCTCGGGACACCACGGGGCTCGGGCGGTGGCAAACAGTTGGCCGATGGTACGGATCGCGTCGGGGTCGCCGGTGATGTCGCCGGTCGACGTATAGAGATCGGCACACACACGACCCAGGTACAACGCGCCGAGTTCGCGCACTCCCATCGTGACCTCGGCCTGCGACGTGGTCGACTCGATGCTGGCCTGACCATCGACCACGGTGAGCCGGAACGTTCCGTCGGCGTAGCCCATGTCATCGGTGACCGTGAAGACCACTTGACCATCGCGTTCGTAGTCCCTGGACGTCAGTGCGCTCTCGACGTTCAGGATGCGGACGTAGAGCGCGTCGGCAACGCTTCGCTTTATCGCTCGGGCGTCGCGCACGTGATAGGCCAATGGGTCGTCGATTGCTCCGTCCCAGAACGACACGTTGGGGAACAGATCGACATCGAGCGCATAGGCCCACAGCGAAATGTGGGCCTCGACGTCTGACGCGACGAGAGCGTTGACGGCTACGCCACCAGTCGCAACAAAGTCATCCCACTTGGCGTGCTGGCGATACGCCAGATAACCAACGACCTGTCCATCACGGCGAGCAATGATGTGGCGGGCGGCCGAGCCACCCTCGCGGTTCGGTTCGGGGTCATTGATGATGTCTTGCCACCTCGGTGCGCCGCGGTCGATGAACCCCGCACGCTCGGTGGCGACCTGATGCCAGTACGGCGCAACCACATCGTGGATCTGCTCGGCGGGCAACATCGCCAGTTGCACGCCTTCGGCAACAGCGGGCTTGGCCATATGGCGCGAGTCGATATTCACATAGTGGCATTCGGTGGACATCCCGAACCCGAAACGGCCATAGATGCCGGGTTCGCTGGCCCACAAACCCGCTACTGGCTCACCCCGCTCGACGGCATTGTCGAGATGCCGACGAATCATGGATCGCAGAATGCCCTGCCGGGTGTGCGTGGCTTGCACGGTGACCATGGTGGTGCCCGCCATGTCGACCTGCACGCCGCCCGGGACCGTGAGCTGTAACGGAAAGTCGCCCAGCGTGGCCACCAGGTCATCGCCGTCGTACGCAGCCACGGTTCGCTCGAGTGGCATCATGCTGCGGAAGCGCTCGTCGCCCTCGGGTTTGTAATCATGGCCGAACCCCATCGCCATGACGGCTCGAAAGGTCGGGACCTCGTCGTCGGTTATCGCCCGTAGCTCAAAGCTCATGGCGCGAAACTACCGTCAAGGCGACGTTGATCTCGGGGAATTCGGCGTCGGCCGTCGTGGGACAGGCGCGAACGAGGTGTAGTGGGTAGTTGCAGGTCCTCGGCATCTCGTGCAAATTCGCTGGGTTCACGGGCCGCTGGGTTCACGGGCCATCGGGCCACCGGTCGACTTATACGATCGTTTCGACAAAGCTCAGGTGCATGCCGGTGATCGGGTTGTCGAACCCTTCGAATACGGCTGCTCGTTCGGGTGACGGATTGTATTCGGCCATGGCTGCTTCGAAGTCGCCTTCGTGACTCACGATCCAGACAAACTGCAGGTTCTCATAGTCGACATAGGCACCGTGCACGGTGAATCCGTATCGTTCGCGCACCGGGATGAGACCGGGAAACCAGGCCGCCAGTCGATCGAGTTCCGCTTCGTTCGACACGTCGTAGCGTCGCAGTTGGGTGGTCATCGCTGCGTCCTTTCGGACATGAATCGAGGGGAACACCGCTAATTTGGCTGATCATTGCCATATGACCCAAATCACTGGTGCATTGGCCCCAAGATACGGCATACTGTGCACCGATGATTTCATCACCATGGTGAGAAATCCTCGGGCTGTGGCGCAGCTTGGCTAGCGCACCTGCTTTGGGAGCAGGGGGTCGTGAGTTCGAATCTCACCAGCCCGACCAGGTCAGAAGCTCGTTGCTACCGCAGCGGGCTTCTTTCGTTTTTCTCGAGCCCTGCTGTGCTCGACCAGCCATGCACCCCCGGCTCGCTTGTTACTCGCCAGCCAGCAGATCCAGCAGGTTCACTTCGATGCGCCGATTGACCTGGCGACCCTCGGCCGTGTCGTTGGTCTCGACCGGCGATCCTTCGCCCAGGCCCACTGCTTGCAGGCGTTCGGGATCGACCCCTCGACCAACCAGATAGTCCACCACGGCTTCGGCGCGCCGCTCGGACAATGTCAGATTGCTGGCGTTCGAGCCGACCGAGTCGGTGTGGCCTTCGACCACCATCTGCACCTGCGGGTTCAGCGTCATGACGGCGACGCCGAGTTCCAGGGTGGGTAGGAACTGCTCGGAGATCACGGCGCTCCCACTTTGGAACAGCACCGCCTGCTCGACTCGTACATTGCCGTCGAGGGCCGGGGGCGCATCGGGGCGCACGATGTAGTTGTTCTCGACATTGTCGGGACCCACCACGGCGACCGCCCGAGCGAACAACTCGTCGGCCTGCTCCTGGGTCTGCACCGGGCCCTCGAGAAAGAGTGTCGGCGGTCGAAAAATGGCGCCACGTTCAGGCAACGACGACAACGGTGGCAGGCCAGCCAGCGGGTCCACCGTGGGCTCGGGTTCCGGAGTCGGCTCGGGGCTGGGCTCGGGTTCCGCAGTCGGCTCGGGGCTGGGCTCGGGTTCCGGAGTCGGCTCGGCTGTGGGTTCGAATGCAGGTTCGGGTTCAGCGGTGGGATCGGGCGCAGCGTCGGTCGTGTCCGATGGCTCGACGGCTTCATCGGCAGCGGGATCTGTTGATGCGCCAGAGGCGGATTCGGTTGGTTCAGGCTGGTTTGTCTGCGCCAGCTGATCGTCGTCATCGCCGCGGGAACACTGGCTTAGGATCAGACCCACAACTACGAGCAGCCCAACAACGACGAGCCCCGCGACCATCGCTCGTTTCGAGCCGCCGGCGTTGTCTCGGGCGACGCCAATCTCGGAAGTATCACCGACTGCGTTGGTCATCACCGCCTGTGGGTTCGACGCTTCACGCGGCGGCGTCGGAGCTGCCTCAGTGAGGGAATCGGCGTGGGGAACGGCGGCTGCGACCGCATGAACAGGTTGAGTTCGCAGCTCGGTGACATCGTCGTCGATAGCCACGCCTTCTACAGCGATGGCTTCGGCTGCGGGCTCGTGACTCGGGGTCGTGACCTCCGTCAGGTCATCGTCGAACTCGCCCACCGCCGCCGAGACCGGAGCCGGCGTTTCTGGCGTGACGGTGAAGGGGTCGACATCGGTCGCCGGTGGTTCGTCGGTACCGGGCGCCCACACATTTATTGGTTGGTCTGTGATTGGTTGGTCTTTGATTGGTTGGTCGGTCTCGGGCGATCCGTTGGTGGCCGGGTCGCTCGTCTCCGGGTGCAGCAAGAGCAGACCTGCCCCGACAACTGGCGCAAGATCCGCAAGAGTGAGACCGGCATGGCTTGTCAGCAGCCCCGATGGAATCTGGACTTCGTGTAATGACTCGGGTCGCCCGCCGGCTGGGTTTGCTCGGCGTTGGGCCTGCTCACGGGTCATGACCACGATGTGATCGAACCCTGCGTCGGTGACACCGGCCACGACCTGCGCCTCTACCGCCGAGCCCAGTGCCGGGTCGCACACAATCGCCACGGGCAGACTCGCCCCCTCATCGAGCGCCATGGCAATCCTGGCTGCGGAATTGAAAGGGCTGTCGGGCGCATCGTAGGTGAGTTGCGCGTACCCGCCGGCGACCGCAGGTGTTTCGTTGGCCAGCACAATGCCGCGCACGGTTTCGCCGTCGACATCGATTGCCAACACTCTGTCAGGTTGTGCAGTCATGACCGAAAAGTATCGTGTGCAGTCGGTCACTGCGCGTTGGCTGAGCCGAACAATCCAAAGCCAATGTCACGGTGTGTAGCGCCTACGATGGGCCAGATGGCTACTGCAGATCCCTTCACCGAACCCTTTGGCACCCTTTTCGGCGATCAGATAACCGTTGCGAACGGCGGCCCGACCGGATACTCCTATAGCGGCGCAGCCCAGCCGATCGCCAACTTCTCGCTGCACCCGGGCACCCATGCTCTGCACTACGGCAGCACCTGTTTCGAGGGCCTCAAGGCCCATGCACAATCCGACGGCTCAGTCGCTATTTTTCGCCTCGCCGACCATATCGCCCGGTTTCGCAACTCGATTGGCCTGTTGCGGCTCCCGGTGCCCGATGCCGAACTGCTACACGACATGTTCATGCATGCAGCAGTCGCCAACGTGCAGCACACCCCCGCCCAGCCCGGTTCGTTGTATCTGCGGCCGACCATTCTTGGAGTCGACCAGAACATCGGCGCGGCTGCTGCGCCCAGCCAAAGCAGCCTGCTCTACGTCTTGACCAGCCCCGTCGGCGACTATTTTGCCGGCGGCATCCGCCCACTCAGTTTGCTGCTCGAGACCGAGACACCTCGCACGACGCCACAGTTCGGTTCGATCAAAAGCGGCGCCAACTACGTCATGGCGCTGGGGCCGACACTCGAAGCCAAGGCCGAACACGGCGTGGACCAAGTCCTCTTTGCCACCAGTGGTGACACGACTGAGACCGGGGCCGCCAACTTCTTCATGGTCGACGACGATCGGCTGATCACACGCAACCTCGACGACTCGTTTCTGCACGGTGTGACGCGATCATCGATCATCACCATGGCAAACGATCTCGGCTACACGGTCGAGGAACGCTCTGTGCCCGCGACCGAGATCGTCGAACGCACCGGCGATACCGAGATGTTCCTGTCCGGTACCGCAGCCGTCATTGCCCCGGTTGGGTCGTTGATCACCGCCGAAGGTACCAAGCAGGTTCGAGACGGCCAGCCAGGCCCCAACACCCTGAAGCTGCGCCAGGCGCTCGTCGATGTGCAGTCAGGCGCCGCCGGCGACCCGCACAACTGGCGAACGACGGTCGCCTGACAGAACCCCTGTCACAAGCCGCCCAGCAGATCGGGCGGCCGAGGTATCAATTTTCGGTGAATGCGCTCAGGCGGCGATAGCCGGTGATGCGCCCGATCGACACCGCTGCAGACTCGCGAAGGCTGTTCATGACCGTGCCTTCGACCGCTGACGGGGAGACATAGGCGTCGAGACCGAGTTCGTCGGCGATCTGGCGCAGCCGGTAGCTGTGATAGCCGTCGGATACGAGAAGCACGTTGTAGATCTGGTCGTCGGCGGTGCGTAGATTGTCGATTTCGGTAGCCGATGCCGAGAGCTGTTCCCACGAGTTCGAGCCCTCGGGAATCAGCGAGATGTCGTTTTCGGGGACACCTTTGCCCATCAGGTGCTCGAGTCCGACAAGACCTTCGGTCGTGATGTCACCTTCGGCACCTGCACCGGTCACGAAGATACGGTCGACGGTGCCGTCGTTGTACAGGTTGTAGGCATGGTCCAGGCGTTCCAGCAGGACGTACGAAGGCGCGCCGTTGTATTGGGCAGCGCCCAGCACGATCGCGGCGTCGGCTTCACGGGTCTGATCGTCGCCGGCGGCATCGGCCACCTGCGTGTAGTTGAAAGCGAGGTACGCAATACCGATCAGAATCGCAAGGAGAACCAGTACGCCCAGCCGCGCCCCTGTGCGCCCCAGAACACCCGGCTTGAACAATTTGCGACGGGGCTTCTTCGAAACCGGCGCCACGTAGGTGCCCGCTTCGATCTGGTCGCTGATGTTGATTGCTTCTTCGTCTTCTTGACTGGTCGTCCAGAATTGGTAGCCGTCGGCATCTCGCGTTTCTCCGTGGAACTTCGGCTCTAGGTCCGATGGCTTATGAGCTGCTTTGGAGCTTGTCACGAGCGATTCTCAGTCTTTCAATCGTCTTTTCACGGCCGAGCCTTACGAGTGGACCGTACAGCGGGATGCCACCCAATTTCCCTGTAACTGCCACTCGAACCGGGACTGCGGATTTTACACCCAGGGTGTCACCCACAGCACGCACAGTTTGGTTCAGAACATCTTCTTCCCATGCACAGTCGGCAAAGGCGGCGATAACACCGTCGAGTACTTCATCGGCCTGTTTGGCCTTCCGTAAACCCTTGTTCAGCGCCTTTTCTTCGATCCCGACCGACTCGAGGAACAGCCAGTCGTACCAATCGGGAACCTCGCTCAGGGTTGCGACCCGCTGTTGGACATCGCCGGCGAACTCGGTGACCACCGCCACGTCGACCGCTTCGGGCCGCCAGCGCTCATCGGCCTGCAGATAGGGCAATGCGAGCGCCACGAAGTCCTCGGCCGTCAGCTGCTGAATGTAGGTTGCGCTGAAGTGGTCGAGTTTCTTCAGATCGAAGAACGCCGCCGCCTTGTTGACTCGCCCGAGATCGAACTTGTCGATGATCTCGCCGATCGGGCGAATCTCGATGTCGTCGTCGGGTCCCCAGCCGAGCAGTGCCAGATAGTTGACCATTGCTTCGGGCAGGTAGCCCCGGGTGCGATAGTCCGCTATCGAGACGTCGTCGCGTCGCTTGGACAGCTTCTTGCGGCTCTCGTTGACCAACAGCGGAAGGTGACCGTAGACCGGAGGAGTCGCACCGATCTCCTGCATGAGAAGCTGAACCTTGGGAGTCGTCGACAACAGATCTTCACCCCGGATGGCGTGGGTGATTCCCATGTCGGCATCGTCGACCGCATTTGCCAGCAGGAAGGTCGGCGTGCCGTTCGACCGCCAGATCACAAAGTCTTCCAGATCGTTCGTCTCGAAGCTGACGTCGCCTCGGACAGCGTCGGTGAACACGACCTGGCGATCTGGTGGCACTCGGTACCGCACGGCTAAGCCGTCGACCAGTTCGGAGCCGTCGACGACGACGTTCTCTTCGTCGACCCGCTCGGAGAGATACGCACGCCCCGACGCCAGCAGCTCGGAAACGACCTGGCGATGACGGTCGCGCGATTCGCTTTGGTAGTGCGGGCCTTCGTCCCAGTCGATACCGAGCCAGCGCAGCTCGTCGAAGATGACATCGATCAGCTCGGGGCGGTTGCGGTCGCCATCGGTGTCTTCTATGCGCAGCACGAATGTACCCCCGACCGAGCGGGCGAACAGCCAGTTGAAGAGTGCGGTGCGGGCGCTGCCAACGTGGAGATAGCCCGTTGGTGACGGCGCAAAGCGGCAACGAATGTCGGGACTGGTCATACGGACTCTTCTCGGTCATCAGTGGCGAGGTCGTCGTCACGTGCGGTTGCGATTGGCGGTAGGCCAGCGATGGTCTGGCCGGTCTGCGCCGAGCCGGATGGCGCAGCAGTTGTCGGCAACGTCTGCACTGTCGTCGGTGCCATCGTCCAGGTGGTTGGCGTGCCGGAGCGAGCCGAGTTGGCGTCGATGCGGACCACGACTGTGTTGGCCAGCAGGTCATGACCCGCCAGTCCGTCGGCGCGGAAGGCGCCGAGAACGAACACGATCAAGGCGAGCGCGGGTACCAGAACAAAGAGCGGAGCAGGCAACCCAAGCGTGAGAGGCGACACGTCGAAGAGGAACAGCGGCGTGAGCCAGAACAGCTGACGCAGTACAGATCGCAACCAGCCTGCGGCCATTCCGATCGGGGATTGTCCCTGGGCGTTGGTCACACGTAGGCCCATCCACCGCTTGCCAGGTGTGGCGCCGTAACGGCCTTCGAACAACGCGTGATAGCCGAGAGTTGTGGCGACGTACAGCAGGAGCAGAAGCACCCAGAGTGCAGTGTTGGGCCCCTCGCACTGCGCCACGCCACCTGGTTCGCACGGCTCGGTCGCGGTCATGCCAGCGACTTGCAACTGACGGGAGAGCACGATGAACATGATCCACTGCCCGCTGAAGAGCAGCAGTGCATCGATCACGAACGCAGAGAAACGAGTGCCGAAGTCGGCCGACGACAGCGGCGCCGACGTTGCGAGTGCTGGCGGGGCAGCGGTCATGTCAGTGTGTGGGTAGGTCGAGAACCGAACGCCAGTCGACTGCGTCTTCGATTATCTGCTTGTGTGGCCGCCGCAGGAAGTCGACCGGAACGGCATCGACGATGGACCGCCGCTCGGTGTAGTGATGTGGATGAGCGACTTCTTCGAAGAGCTTCTGGCGGATCTGCACCAACTCGGGTTCGGCACT
>ENA-ORXT01001379-ORXT01001379.1-marine-metagenome-genome-assembly--contig:-NODE-1379-length-33052-cov-5.388143_pt1 | contig 33052 bp, 23 predicted proteins | sample MGYA00237868_ERZ511482 | MGnify/ENA metagenome assembly ERZ511482 | reverse complement strand
CTAGCGTGGCCAACCAGTGCGTATAGTGAGTTATGTCACGCTGATAGTTCTCTACTGTCAGAGGTGAGTAACGCCGCTCAAATTGAAGGTAGTCAACAAAGGCTTGCACATGTGGCGATAAAGGTTGCTGAGATGGTCGCTTCGTCACGGTTTATTCAAGGTACTTGGAGATGGCGGTGGCAATTAACTCTCCAAGATGACTGATGAATACTGTGCCCATGTCTTTGTCAAAGCGTTCGGTTTCCACACTACCTAACGCTAAAAGCCCGATAGAGTGATTACACTGTAACGGAATAAGCGCGACTGATTTAATGCGTGAGCCATTTTCTCGAAAAAGAAAATTAAGTTGCTCTTCAGGACAGGGACCACAAACAGGCTTAAGATCTTGAAACAGAGAATCAAACGCTTTCATCATCGTGTGATTGCTTTTGACGTAGTGTAAGCCCGACTTATTTTGACCGCTTGGTTTGTCTTGAAATAAACGAAATGAGACAAAGTCAGAGTTAAAATCACCGCGTAACACATCCTGACAAGTACTCAGTAACATATCGAGGTCATCTGCACGTAACAGCTCTAATGTAAGATGCTGCAGACGTTTCATGATCTGCTCATTGCTTCGAGCGGCGATTATTAGGTTGTCGAGTTGATCTTCAAGGTGCTTATTTTTGCTGCGTAAAATACCCGTTTGACGTTCTAATAATGAAGTAGCCCCCGTGATTCCCTGCTTAATTTCTAGGTGCTCTAATAGCTCAGTGTGCCTGATTAAATAGTCGGGATGTTGCTTGAGATAGTTAGCGACGGCGGTATCATCGAGCGATAAGGGTTGAACTGCTTCTGCAATTTTCGTCATACAGTTATGGTTCCGTGATATACGGTTGTAGCAGGGCCCGTCATTTTTACAATACCGTTATCCCCTGCCCAGTTAATCTGGAGGTTGCCAGCAGGCAGTATAACAGTAACCGTATCATCTAATAAGCCTTGTAGATGGCCGGCTACAATTGCAGCACAGGCGCCCGTTCCGCAAGCCATGGTTTCACCTACTCCTCGCTCATAGACACGTAAACGTATGGTGTGGCGGTTTAACACTTGCATGAAGCCCACATTCACCTGCTTTGGGAAAATAGGATCACTCTGAAACGCTTTACCAATCGTTTCAATCTCTGCGGTATCAATGTCATCAACCGTTATCACCGCATGAGGATTACCCATTGAGATAGCGCTAAACGTGACTTGACGGCCCATAATGGTGTGCTGATAAGTAATGGATTGGTCTGTGGCAACGAGTGGCACTTTTGCAGGGTCAAGTTCAGGAGCGCCCATATCAACCGTGACATCACCATTGGCTTGCAAATTTAGGATAATTCTTCCACCCGCAGTAAGTACCGGTATCGCTGTTTTATGACTCAATCCGCTATCGACAACGAACCTTGCAAAGCAGCGTGCGCCATTGCCACACTGCTCAACTTCACTGCCGTCGCTGTTAAAAATGCGGTAGCGAAAATCGCACTCTGCAACCGGTGAGGGTTCGACCATGAGTAATTGATCAAAACCAATGCCTAGATTACGATTGGCGAGCTTTGCAATAATCTCTTGGCTCAAGGGTATGGCTTGAGTTGTTGCATCTACAACAACGAAATCATTGCCAAGGCCGTGCATTTTGGTAAAGTTAATTTGCATGAGTATGGTGCATCTTTATAGAGTGGTTACAAGCATAACAATAGTTAGATATAGACACTAGCGGGTGTCGTTGTAGTCTAGCTTATAGAATTTATTGCTGATATCGTAACGCCGAATATCAGTTTAGTCTAATATACTGGAGATGAAAGATGAGTGAATTTAATACGGAGTTGGATGCGTCAGGATTAAATTGTCCGTTACCTATTCTACGTTGCAAAAAAGCGATGAATGGCATGGAGATTGGTGAGGTGATTAAAGTGATTGCAACAGACCCTGGTGCTGTCAGAGATTTTGAAGCGTATTGTAACCAAACGGGTCATGAATTGGTCAGTAGTGGTGAAGAAGGCGGAAAATTTGTGTTTGCGATTAAGAAAAACTAAGCGGCTGTAAGGTTTTTAAAAAGGCACCTCTTGGTGCCTTTTTTATTGTGCTGTGCTTAAGCTTAATCCGCTCATCTAGAGGTTATTATTTCTAATTGGGTACAGAGTAGCTATAGTGACCATATTTTGACTTATTGCGCAATGTTGCACACCGTCGTTACAAGGACAGTATGAAATATAAAGATCTGAGAGACTTCATTGACCAGCTAGAAGCACAAGGCGAACTCAAACGGATAAAAAGCGAAGTCGATCCTTATTTAGAGATGACAGAAATTTCAGATCGGGTACTGCGTGCCGGTGGGCCGGCACTACTGTTTGAAAACCCTAAGGGCTATCAAACGCCGGTGTTAACTAACTTATTTGGCACGCCGAAACGTGTCGCGATGGGCATGGGAGAGGACAGTGTTGAGGCACTGCGCGGAGTGGGACAGCTGCTAGCAATGCTGAAAGAACCTGAGCCGCCTAAGGGGTTTCGTGACGCACTTAATCTGATTCCTAAGTACCGAAAGGTGCTTGATATGGCGCCTAAGAAAATTAAGAAGCCTGCATGTCAGGAAGTCGTTATTGAGGGCGAACAGGTTGATTTAGATAAAATCCCCATTCAACATTGCTGGCCAGGTGACGTTGCCCCACTCATAACATGGGGATTAGTAATTACGAAAGGACCCCACAAGAAGCGGCAAAACTTAGGCATATACCGGCAGCAGGTGCTTGGGCGCAATAAGCTGATTATGCGTTGGTTATCGCATCGTGGCGGTGCGCTAGACTTTCGAGAATGGAAACAAGAACATCCGGGGGAGCCTTTTCCAATCAGCGTGGCGCTTGGTGCGGACCCTGCGACTATTTTAGGCGCGGTTACGCCAGTCCCTGACACATTGTCAGAGTACGCCTTTGCAGGGTTATTGCGCGGTTCGCGCACTGAACTTGCACAGTGTATAGGTAACGATTTACAGGTCCCTGCAACGGCTGAATTTGTTTTAGAAGGTTATATCTACCCTGATGAGACTGCGCCGGAAGGCCCATTTGGCGACCACACAGGCTACTATAACGAGGTCGATAGTTTCCCTGTGTTCACAGTTGAACGTATCACGCACAGGAATCAGCCGATTTACCACAGCACCTACACCGGACGTCCACCGGATGAGCCCGCGATATTAGGGGTGGCGCTAAATGAGGTGTTTGTTCCGATATTGCAAAAGCAGTTTCCTGAGATCATTGATTTCTACCTTCCGCCCGAAGGTTGTTCTTATCGTATGGCGGTGGTTAGTATCAAAAAGCAATACCCCGGTCACGCTAAACGCGTGATGATGGGGGTTTGGTCTTTTCTAAGGCAATTTATGTATACTAAGTTTGTGATTGTGGTTGATGATGACATCAATACACGCAGCTGGGAGGATGTAATCTGGGCGATGACTACCCGCATGGATCCCTCACGTGATACACTCCTGATAGAAAATACTCCAATCGATTATCTGGATTTTGCATCCCCCGTTTCAGGTTTAGGCTCAAAAATGGGAATGGACGCAACCAACAAGTGGGAAGGTGAAACAACCCGTGAATGGGGTGAGCCCATTGTGATGAAAGCTGAGGTTAAGGCCCGTATTGATAGTATGTGGACAGAGCTTGGTATCGATGAATAATAAAATTGTACGATTATAATAATAAAAATAACTCCCGGGACAAGGTGTAAGAAATGAAAATAAGGGCGATTCTAAAAGCACTATGCGTAGCGCTAGTGTTAACCATACCAATGACGACGGCTTCAGCCGCTCAGCCGATTTACCCAAACTTACCACCGGAAATACAAAAGTTATTAAAATCAAAAGGCATGTCCCCGTGGGGCATGAGTGCCTATGTGCAGGCCATTGGTGCGCCCCGCCCGTTAATTTCACACAATGCTCAAATTGCACGTAACCCTGCGTCGGTAATGAAGCTGTTGACCGCCTATGTTGCTATTGGTGTGTTGGGTGCCAACTACCGGTGGCCTATAGAAATCTCAACTAATGGTAACCTTCAAGGCGGCGTATTATCTGGTAATGTCTATATTAAAGGTTATGGTGCGCCTGATTTTGATACCGATGGATTGCGTGAAATGCTGCGTCAGTTGAGACGTAAGGGTATTCATACTATTCAGGGTCGATTGATCTTTGATGATACGTATTTTAATGGTCCAAAGATCGATCCAGGTGCCTTTGATGGCAAGCCATACAGTTCTTACAATGCTCAGCCAGATGCGTTGATGTTCAACGAGCGTCGTTCGACCTTTTCAGCTTCACGCAAAGGCCGCAAAATACGTGTCTCAACGAGTACGCCGGCTCACAATTTACACTTGGTGAATAACATCAAGCGAGCAAAGCGAAGCTGTAAGGTTAGAACAAGTGTAAAACGCGGCTACGCCGATAAAGTTACGATTACTTTTTCAGGGTATCTTGCTAGACGCTGCCGAACGCGCGGCTTCACCATGGCGGTAACTGACCCTGCAAATACCATGTATTCTGCGATACAGCGCATTTGGAAGCGGGAGCTAAAAGGTAATATTAACACTCAATTTATGGTGGGTGCGACACCTCCAAATGCACGTATGGTGCATGTCCATTATTCAAAATCCCTGTCAGAGTTGCTACCGACTGTAGTTAAGGACAGTAACAATGTTATGGCAAGGCAATTGATGCGTTCGATTGGGGCTAAGCGCTATGGCGCGCCAGGTACGCCAAAGAAAGGCGCTGAGGCGATTGATGATTACTTGCGTAGTCAGGGTCTAGATTTTCCTGAATTGCGTATAGAAAACGGTTCGGGCTTAAGCCGCTATGCGCGAATCAGTACCGAGAATATTTCTCACTTGCTGATGAAGGCCTACCATGGACCTCAACGCGATGTGTTGATGCGCTCAATGGCCGTTGCGGGTGTTGATGGAACAATGAAACGACGTTTAAGGTCTTCTGCTGTGCGTGGACGAGGGTTCTTCAAAACAGGGACGTTAAGGGATGTTCGAGGAATAGCAGGCTATATCAATGCCGCGGATGGTCGCACCTATGTTGTTTCTGTCTTGCACAATGATCCGCGTGCTAGAAGCCGTGGCAGAAAAATTCATGATAATTTTATTGAATGGGTTTTTTGGGGCAATAATGGGCAACAGATAGCCAAAAGAAATTAGTATAATAAATAAACTGAAAAACAATAATGTCGAGAGAATTAACAACGTGACAGATGAATTTGTATCTAAAGGCCAACCGACTTCGGTTGCTATCGCTAGGCAATACCCCGTGGAACAGGCTTTTTTTCAGCCGCTTTTATTGGGTGCTATTTTAGTTTTAATCCCTGCCTTGTTAGTCCATCTGTTCCTTGACAGTCAGACAATGCATCGGATGGTGAAAATCCTTTTTGGCAACTGGATTTCTCCTCTGATCTTATGGTTTTTCGTTGCCAGTTTGATGCACCTTTGGATGAAACGAGGCCGATTGCTTAGCGAGCGTAGCCAGACTGAACTCGTGGCGAAGCAAGTTTTACCCGGCGCGCTGAGCGAAATGGCTGCTAATAGTGCTGAAGGCAGTGGCATTGGGTCTAATCTGCAGCAAGCCCTGTCGGGCAAAGGCATCTCAAGCAATAATCTTTTACTGACGAGGCTACGCTTGTTTTTGGCGCAGCCCCATCCCTCAAGTGATGTTGATGAAGGGTTTGGGATTACTGAGCGCGAATACATGCGGGGCTCTTTTGCACTGTCACGCTTTATGGTGTGGGCTATCCCAATCCTTGGCTTCATCGGCACTGTCTGGGGCATCAGTAATGGTATTGCACACTTCTCCGATGCGATGACAGCGACCAGTTCTGTCACCGACGTCTCATCGATGCTTAAGGACAATTTGCCACTAGTCACCAACTCTTTGGCAACCGCTTTTGACACGACCCTACTGGCATTACTGCTAAGTGTGCCGTTAATGATGACGATGATTTGGTTAGAAAAAAGTGAGGAGGCCTACCTCATTCAATTAGATCAGCAGTGGTTTCACGAAGTTAAACCGCGTTTAGCGTATGAAGTTGCAGGAATGGCTGGCGGCGTTACGACAGCGACTACAGAGGGCACCAATATGGCGCCGGTGCAGTCTGTAGCCAATGAGATAAAAATGCTGAGTACTCAGGTCGGTGCTTTGCAAGAAACCATGGAAGATTTGTACGAAATGATTTTCGAATCGCGTTTAAGCGACTTCAAAAAACATGACAAGTAGGGCCGCTAAACATGCGCGTTATTTACCGCAGGATAAATTGGAAATTAGTCTATTTCCTTTTTTGAGCATATTTTTATGCGTGATGGGCGTGCTTTCTTTTATCAATATTTTAAGCAGCGTGTCAGCGCCTCAGAAAATTGAGCTGACGATGGAGCTTGAACAGGGCTACAAGGTTGCTTTTCAAGTGTTTACGATGCCCGATGGCGTTATTAGTGTCCCACCCATCAATCGTCTATTGGAATTACAGCAGGTCGTAGATGAGGAGTCGCGCTCGATGTTGGCGATGATTATTTTACGCCGCCAGCAAGTGATTGATGAGGTAACCTATGCTCAGGCTAATCCAGCCTTAGTGGCACGCTCTCCTGACGTTGAGGATATCAGCCTCTGGCTGTATGAGATTCGTCAGATTAATGAAATGGCGCTGAGTGTAAACTTCCTTTACGAGGAGTTTATATTGTTTGGTATTTACCCTAATGGTGGCGAAGCCTACCAAAAAATTCGTAGCGTCATGAGCCGGTTTGAAGGGGCGCGAAGCATCAGTGTCGGGCTTGAACCGTTAGACGCTAACTGGTCGTTGAGCTTACACAATAAGAGTGGGCAATGAATAATCTTATCAATGTAGACTCGTTAACAGATATTGTCTCCAACTCAGTTGGGATACTGATTATTTTTGCAGTCATTAATCTTATTCACGATAACAATAAAACTTACGAGTTAGAAATCCCTATTGAGCATGAAACTGAACTCAGGCCGGCTTACATTATTAGTAAAGATGATCGCCTATTGATATTAGATACTGAACAGGTGTTCACAAATGCTGCTCAGCAAGCAGGAAAAGGAGCTGCTAGTAATAAGCGAATCTTTGATCTAGGGTATAACGGTCTATTTGCTCAAATTGATGAACTAAAAGGCATATCGTTTCATGCCAGAGACACTGAAAACTGGCCTAAATTTACCGAGCTTGCAAAGTCTGGAAGCGATTTACAAAATCAGCTACAGGCCATTGACCCTAAACAGTACTTTGCCTATTTCTTCGTATACGATGAAACTAGCCCGGGTAGTACTTCAGGCAGTGGTTTTGAGAGTTTTAGAGAGGCGAGAAAGTACTTAAAGCATCGCAGGGTCAAGTCCGGCTGGCAGCCTGTTAGTGCAGACTTTCCACCGGGTATTTGTGACATTGGCTACAGCAGCGAATGCCAATACCTACCTTCTTTTTTGGCATCCGACGCTGCGCCCACCTTATAGAAGGCACATTGCGTGCCCTCTACTTTACTCTGTATCACTTATTAAAAATTAGCAGTTAATAGGCTGCCATCTATAGCCAGTACCGCCTGTTTGGACGCGGTAAGTTTTGTTAACAAAACGGGCCGGTCTATGAACGTTTCGGTATTGTGCAGGAGACGCTAACTGCTTTTGTTTAACCGTGCGGTAAACCGCTGGGATATGCTTTTTAACACGTTGACCAGGACGTGCCATCACCTTTTGCACGACGGTACGATATACCGCAGGCACTTTAACCCGGCACAGTATTTCTCCTGTCATGTTATCGATGCGCATAACAGGCCCCTTTTTGCCTTTTTGCCAAGCGTAGTGAGCCGGTTTTACCAAAACACGCTTACTGACATTTCTGTATTGCGCGGGTATGTAGCGATAAGTGTGGGTGGCGGGACGTACCTGAACGCGTTTATGGGTAAATACGTACTGTGGAGCGCGCACTAAAACACGCTTATTGACAGCAGGACTCACCTGAACTCTTTTTACGGCATTTTTAAACGTCGGGCCTGTTCGAACCTTTGCGTAACACTGGTTCGGCTTAGCCGGTGGCATGCCTGAGCTACTTTTTGTATAAGCAACGCTGCGTCGTTGAACAGGCTTAGCCATTCTTTGGACAGGTTTCACCATCTTATGAACAGGCTTGGGTCGGTAGTGACGCGTTTGTGTGGGTTTGACGCTGTGCGTGTGAACCTTAGGCGTGTAATGAGGCTTTGGCACTACGATGTTTTGCACCTGTTGATCGATAGCGGAAGGTTTCACTAGTGGTGCTGTTTGAACATCCGCACCCGCGCGATTTATTGCTGTGTGGGTGCTTCTGACAGTGCGACCTGTGCCGTCCTTAACAGGGTTGCCCAAACTGTCTACCACTACATTGCCAGGGTCACTAGAGGCACCTGAGTTGGCATAAATTTGTTGACCACCTGCGGTCTGCTGTGACCCGCCTGCGCTGATCTGCTGTTGGCTACAGCCTGACACGAAAAAACCGGCCAATAAAAAGCTAGACACCGAGAGGTTGATTTTTTTATTCATAATTTAGGAATCCTTTCGCTAAATATAATTTGAAGGGGGTAATTAATAGATTACCTTATGGTTAAGTTCATGATGAAAGGTTAAAGTTCCTGCCAAACGGCGCCATTTTTCCTATGAAGTCATTTCAGTAAATTAATAAATGTTTGTTTATTTATCACTTCGCTATAAAACTGATCGCTAAACGTTTTAAGTTGTTAATAATCCAAAATTAACTCTCTCTGGTTAACAATAAATCAGACGTTATGCGTATGATTATTTTGACAAAATAGAACACTACAGGGCTTGTATCGTGAGATTTATTTTCTTTATTTTATTCTTTTCGCTGGTGATGTTTGCCTACCCCGTTTGGCGTTTAGGCGAATGGTTGCAATTACCTGTTGTATGGCAAGTCTCATCGACACTGCTGTTGTTTTTATCGCAGTTCGTTGCACGCTTTGTGCTGCGCGATAATGTGAGTCGATTGACCTATTTGTATCGAAGAGCGGCGGATTTTTTCTTAGGAGTATCGCCTGTCTTATTGGGTTTAGTTTTATTAGTTGAATTGGCCCACTTAATAATAAACGTCTCCCCTCAACTGCTTAACACCTTAGGCTATGGCGTGCTTGCAATCACACTTGCTGCGGGTGTTTGGGGGTTAAGTGTGGCTTGGACGCCGGATATCGTTACCGTGCGTTTGATCTCTGATAAATTGAGTAAACCGGTGCGTTTTGTACAAATCTCAGATGTTCACGTTGGCTCGCGAACGGTGCGTTTTTTAGAAAAGACCATGCGACGAGTCGAAGCTTTACAGCCTGATTTTCTTTGTATTACGGGCGATTTTATTGATCAACCCGGGATAACTGAGGACAAACTGACATCACTTAATTACTTTTCAGGGCCGATTTACTACTGCATTGGCAATCACGAACGTTATGAAGACCTTGAGGCGATAGTCGCTCGATTAGAATCCTTAGGTGTGGAAGTCTTAAGAAACCGTGCGGTCACCGCAGATGGGTTGCAGTTGATTGGTATTGACGATCATGAAGACCCTGAGCAAGTTGCTAAGGTTTTGCCAACGTTAAATATTTTAAAAAACGCCTTTTCAATACTGCTGTATCATCGCCCCGAGGGTATTGAAGCTGCGCAAGCCCTAGGGGTGGATCTGAAAATTTCTGGTCATACTCACAATGGTCAAATCGTCCCGTTTAACAAAGCCGTCAGCTCACGGTTCAAATTTACCAAAGGCTTATACCCATATAAAGGCAGCTACCTTTATGTCAATGAAGGCACCGGAACGTGGGGGCCTACGTTACGTCTTGGCACTCGCAGCGAAATCACTGTGTTTGAGTTAGCACCAAGCTAATAGTAAGTAAGCCCCTAGAGGTTTAGATCTGTCTTTTTTAAAAAATCCCTATACAGCTGCTAAAGCGCTGTTTAATGTGTCACTTGGACGCATAATAGCGGTTATCTTATCTGAGTCAGCCAGGTAATAACCATCGATGTCGACAGACTTCCCCTGTACTGCGTTTAGCTCATCAACAATCTTTTGCTCGTTATCAGACAGTGTTTTGGCCAGCTGGCTAAACTTAGCGGCAAACTCAGTATCTTCGGTTTGCGCTGACAGTGCTTGTGCCCAGTACATAGCTAAGTAGAAGTGGCTGCCACGGTTATCGAGCTCACCCGTTTTGCGAGAAGGCGACTTGTTATTTTCTAATAATTTACCCGTTGCCTCATCTAGTGTGGTTGCTAACAGCTTCGCTCGATTATTACCGGTTTTGATATTCACATCTTCTAACGAAACCGCGAGTGCTAAAAATTCACCAAGAGAATCCCAACGCAGATGGTTCTCTTCAACAAGCTGTTGAACGTGCTTGGGTGCAGATCCACCGGCCCCTGTCTCAAACAGTCCGCCACCGGCCATTAAAGGCACGATAGAAAGCATTTTTGCACTAGTGCCGAGTTCTAAGATCGGAAACAGATCTGTCAGGTAGTCACGTAAAATGTTGCCAGTTACAGAAATGGTATCTTTGCCGCGCAAAATTCTCTCAAGTGAGAACCGCATAGAACGTAGCGGTGACATAATCTGAATGTCAGCACCAGTAAGGTCGTGGTCTTTGAGGTAACGCTTCACTTTTTTGATCAATTCAGCGTCGTGCGGGCGAAATTCATCCAACCAGAATATCGTTGGGATACCGGCTTGCTTGGCCCGTGTGACAGCTAATTTCACCCAATCACGAATCGGTGCATCTTTGGTTTGACACATTCTCCAGATATCGCCTTGCTCGACGTGTTGTTCTATTAACACATTGCCTGCATCATCGACAACACGTGCAATACCGTCCGCCGGGATTTCGAAGGTTTTATCGTGTGAACCGTATTCCTCGGCCTTTTGAGCCATTAGACCGACGTTAGGTACAGTCCCCATGGTGGTAGGGTCAAAAGCGCCATTGGTTTTACAAAAGTTAATCACTTCCTGATAAATGCGGGCGAATGTGCTCTCAGGAATTGCGGCTTTAGTGTCTTTTGCTTTGCCGTCAGGTCCCCACATTTTACCGCCATTACGAATCATCGCAGGCATTGAGGCATCAACGATCACGTCATTGGGGGCGTGTAAATTAGAAATGCCTTTGGCCGAGTCTACCATTGCAAGCTCAGGTCGCCCTTCGTAGCAGGCATGAATATCGTGTTCGATTTCTTCACGAAATGAAGTAGGTAAGCTGGCAATCTTGTCGTACACACTGCTGATGCCGTTATTGGGATTAACGCCTAATTTATCAAACAAATCGCCGTATTTTTCAAACAGATCTTTATAAAAAACACGCACTGCATGACCAAAAACGATCGGATGTGAGACTTTCATCATCGTCGCTTTCATATGAAGGGAGAACATGACGCCTGTTTCCTTGGCATCGTTAAGCTCAGCTTCTAAGTAGTCACAGAGCGCATTTTTGCTCATAAACATACTGTCGATTATCTCGCCTTCTAATAGCTCAGTCTTCTTTTTTAGAACGGTGACTTTGCCATCGGGTGTTAGCAAGTCCATGCTAACGGTACAGGCCTTATCCATGGTCAGGCATTTTTCACTAGAGTAAAAATCGCCTTTGCGCATATGAGCGACGTGAGTGCGTGAAGCTGGACTCCACTCGCCCATAGAGTGAGGGTTCTTTTGTGCATAGCGCTTTACTGCCGGCGGTGCGCGGCGATCTGAATTTCCTTCACGCAGTACAGGGTTAACGGCACTGCCTAGCGCTTTTGAAAACCTTGCCGCAAGTTTGATTTCGTCATCTGACTGGGGGTCTTCAGGGTAGTCAGGGATAGCATACCCTTTACTTTGTAGCTCTTTAATCGCAGCCGTTAGCTGGTTGATTGACGCACTAATATTAGGCAGTTTGATAATATTAGTAGACGGGTCTTGAGTCAGTTTGCCAAGCTCACTAAGGTTATCAGGGACTTTTTGCTCATCGGTGAGATGCTCAGGAAATTCAGCTAAAATTCGCGCTGCAACCGAAATATCACTGGTGGCCACTTCGATATCTGCTGCACTGGTAAATGCGCGGATAATCGGCAGCAATGAGTGCGTGGCAAGCAGTGGTGCCTCGTCGGTTAGCGTGTATATAATTTTTGACTTCGTACTCATTGCTCGCTTCCTCTATAGATGTGTCGCTTAGTAATATTTAACCGACATTATAGCTACATTGGAGTACCCACAACAGAATAAATAGGTCTCAGAATAACTAAACCTTAATTCTTAAGTGAGGCTTGAACACCGATGTTAAGTCGTTCACTTAAATTTAGGTTGCAGCAAAGCCCGCCTTAGTCAGGGTGGTTTCGCAGCCTTGCATTGGGTTTTCAGGCACTAGTCTTGCAAGTATTAGAGAAATTGCTGCCATTGCAGCGCCTGCGTAAAACACGGCTGCAGGTGATTTTAGCCAGATAAGACCGAAGCCTATTGGTACAACAACCGCGGCGATATGACTGATAGTGAACGAAATACCCGCCGTTGGCGCTATGTCCGCTGGGTTGGCGATTTTTTGGAAATAGGTTTTTTTCGCTATTGCCATAGCAAAAAATAGATGATCCAAAATATATAAAGCAACCGCCCAGGCGGCTGTTTCAACCAGCGCATAGCCAATAAACACAAGAATTAGACCAAAGTATTCAATCGATAACGTACTGCGCTCGCCAATATGACCGATGAGTTTGCCTATTTGCGGTGCAATAAAGATATTGGCCGCCATATTAGCTAAAAACATTAACGCAATTTCAGCGGCAGTAAAGCCAAATTTTTCTACCATCAAAAAACCTGCAAAGACGACAAAAATCTGCCTTCTTGAACCACTCATAAACTCTAATAAATAATAAAGCCAATAGCGTTTTCTAAGTATCAAAGTCTTATTTTGCTCAACTTTAGCAGGGTAATGAGGGAACATTTTCCAAGCGATCATAGCAAGTAAGAGGGTGACGCCGCCGCCAATCATATAAACGACTTTCATCGATACATCTGCATATTCAAGCGCGTAATAGACCATGCCATAGGCAAAAAGAGATGAGAGTGAGCCGACGGCAATCATACGCCCCAGCATTTTAGGCGCTTCAGATTTGGACAACCATTGAAGTTGGAGTGATTGATTAATGGCTTCAAAATAATGAAAGCCAATGGACATTAACAGTGTGGTAAAGCAAAGCCCCCAGAAGCTAGGCAGCCAGCCGGTGATGACGACACCTAAGCCCATAATTAACAGCGAAAGCACCGCCAGCGTTTGTTCACGAAACAGCAATAATAAAAAGATAACCGTAAACGATAAAAACCCTGGCACCTCTCTCAGGCTTTGTAGTGCCCCCATGTCTGCACCATCAAACGCGGCATATTCAATTGCAAAATTATTAATAAGTGCTGACCATACGCCAAACGAAAACGGCATGGCTGCGGCCATAATGTAAAGCAGTACCGTGGGCTGTTGCCATTCACCATTTCGCAGGCTTGAAAGGGATAATTTCACAATAGATCACTCATAGGATCAAAGCTGTATTGTAAGGGAAGTTACTAAGGAGATGTTAGTATGAGAAAGTGCATTAAACTGTCAGTGCTGATGCATTAGCGCCTAACGTTAAGAGGCCTTGATAATTAAATCATCCAGTGACATTGGTTTGCCTAAGGCCCAGCCTTGTAACCTGTCTACTTCCAGTTTGGTAAAGCGTTCTATTTGCTGAGTGCTTTCAACCCCTTCGACAACAATGCTGATATTAAGACTTTTGGCTAGTTCAATAACGCTGGTCAATATAGCTGAGGTTCTCGGTTCTTCAAATCGGTCGGTATAGCATTTATCAATTTTCAGCTCATCTGCTGGGAGGCTCTGAAGATAAGCAAAGGAGGCATAGCCCGTGCCAAAATCATCAATAGATATTTTAAACCCTAGCCGCTGAAGCTTGTTCACATTGGCTAAAACCACCTGATAATCGTCGATCATCATGGACTCGGTAATCTCCATAGTCACATAAGGCACTAGATCGCTGGCGGTCACGAGCTTTTCATTTAATAACTCAATTAGCTCATTGTTACTTAAATCTCGCGTTGAGAGGTTGATGGATACCTCTACCTTGCCTGCGGACTCATGAAGGCGTGGTAATTCATCGAACACTTTGTTTATAACCCATTTTGTCAGGTCACTAATGCGATGAGATTGCTCAAGCAGTGGGACGAACTCATCTGGGCCTACTAGGCCATATTCGCGATGTTTCCAGCGTGCTAGCACCTCCACCCCTGAAATAACATTTTGATGCGTATCAAACTGTGGCTGCCAGAGTAAAAAGAAATCCCCTTGTCTGAGTGAGTGAGCGAAATCACCAATTAATCGATTGCGACGCGTTTCGTTGACGCCGATGTGTTCAGCGTAATAACTAAATGGAATGTCATGCTCAATGCCATTAGACAAGGCTAAAATACTTTTCTGAATGATCGTTTCGTGATCAGACTTAGCGCTTTCAAATAAATAGGCGCCCACCGTCACTTTAAAATCAAAGTGCTCATAATAGGGATCAATCGCTGTGCTAATGGTGCGTTTGATTGTATCTAAAATGGTGCGCTGATCTTCGACACTTAACGGTTTACAAAGCAATATAAAGGTGCTGAGATCACTATGGAATAAACGATCATTGTCCTTTGCTCCAGGCTGCGAGGGAGCCACAAGCGTTGATTGGTTAAGGTGTTGCTTAGCTATTTGACCAAAACTGATCAAAAAATCGCGAAATGCCGCTGGCCCTAGGGTCGTTCGCAGCCCGTCAAAACCGGACACCCAAATTTGAAGTAGCGTTCGAGAGGTGTCATTCTCAAGTGTTTGCAGCTGTCTTTCCAATGCGATGTCATTTGGCAGAGCACTGAGGCTATTGGTGAGTTCTTCGAGTTGGTATGCATTTTTACTGTGACGAATGTTCAACAGTAACATGCCGGCGATTAGAAATACCTCAACAAATAACGCGATAAACAGCACGTGATTGGTAAACCAATTAACATTTATTAGCCCCATTCTGGTGAGTAAATGGATCATGGCTAGTGGCGTGAAAATTGACAGCGTAGCCCAAAGAATCATCGAGCGATAATCCTTGAAAAAGCTCTCTATAAGCTCACTAAAAGAGACTTTAGAAGCCAAATAGAACGACGTTAACAGTGTCACTGAGACATTTAGCGTGAACAGTTTAACGCCTATTTCATAGGGTGTTACAAACATAATCAACACAATAATTATATTGATGCTAATGATGGCATTATAGATATATTTGACCGTCGGTGAATAGATACTAAATTTAGAATTCATCACTCTGAAAAACAACAATATAGACAGCAGGCCACCAGATAGGCCTAATAGTGTCAGTCTTTGCAATGTTCTTAGATCGTACAATTCAAACCACATGCTGAGGTAGCCTGAATCGGTCAAAAGATACAGCATAACGGATAACAGATAGCTTATATGATAGAGATACGCTACGTCACGCGAGATCAATAATATGCTGCTGTTGTAGATAATGACTAATAGTGCAAGTAACAGGTACGAATAAAGCCAGCTATTAAGTACCTGTTCTTCGGCTATCAGCGTTGCATCATCTACGATACGAAAGTCTGAAATAACAGGGTTTGCACTATGAGATCGCAATACCAAGTGGTACGTTTTATTTGGTAGGAGTCTCACTCCAGCGTGGTCTAACTTGGTTTTAACGAGGGTGTCATCATCGTGATCTTGGTGACCATGGGTGGGGGTGGGTTTTGCGCCAAGCCCAAGTGTAAATAATTGAGCCTCCTCACCTCGAGTGGTTAGCCGAATTGTCTGATTTTCTAAGCTGTGGTGTAGCTTCAGTGAGACATCACGACCTGTATTGCCAGTTGTCCTAAAGGCCGTTCGCACCCAGGTGAATCCGGATGTAAACCCCAATCGAAACTGCTCTCTGTTGAAAGATTTCCAGAGTGTTGGTTCAAGCGATTGCACAGTACTGAAGTTGAGTCGCTGATCAGGGTCTGCATAATATTGAGCGGTTGGTAGGAGCTGCGTGTTTACCGGTTCGTCCAAATTTAAAACAAGCGTTGATTCAGCAAATGCGGGTGCGATTAGCCAAATAAGGAGCATGAGTTTAAATAAGGATTTGAACATGATTAAACAATTATTTTTATTAGCACTAACTATATAGGGTGAAGATGGCCCTACCGTTAACCAAGGGGTGAATATTATGTCTCATTTAATAAATCATCTAGTAGTAATGGCTTGCTGATCGCCCATCCTTGTAAACGCTCTACGCCTAGCTCTGCAAACAAGTCCACTTGTTGCCTCGTCTCTATGCCTTCAATGACTAATCGGATATTGAGGCGTTGAGCCAGTTTAATAATATTGCCTAAGATAGCGTAAGTTTTAGGTTCCGAAAAACGATCGCTAAATGATTTGTCTATCTTTAGCTCATTGGCTGGAACCGTTTGTAAATAAGAAAATGAAGCAAGCCCAGACCCAAAGTTTTCGATGGAAACCTTAAAGCCGCGAAGCTGTAATTGCTTGATATTTTCAGAGGCTATTGAAAAGCCGTCGATCATTATTGACTCGTTAATTTCTAAGACGATATACGGTGCTAAGCATGGATTGAGAGCAATCTGAGCATCTAAAAAATCAAGTAAATTGCTATCATTTAGGTCTTGAGCTGATAAATTGATAGACACTTCAGCCTCAGGAATAGCGTTGTGTATAGCAGGTAATGTGGCGAATACTTCTTTAATCACCCATTTTGTCAGTAGGCGGATTCGAGTGGATTTTTCTAATAGTGGAATGAAAACATCAGGCAAAATTAAGCCGTAGTCTGGATGCTGCCAGCGAGAAAAAACCTCAATACTGAGTATTTTTTCGTGCTTCACATCGTACTGAGGTTGCCAAACCAAAAACAGTTCATGACTTTTTAACGCGGTTTCGAAGTCCTTAATTAGCTTTCTACGCAGCACTTTATCGGTACGGATGCTTTCGTCATAGTGTTTAATATTGGTGTTGCTTTTTATACCTTGGGCTAGCGCAAGCAAGCAGTTTTGAGTAACAGTCTCATAGTTATTTTGCTTAGGATAGAAGCCGTCAGCACTCATAAACACTCTGAAATCAGCATTACTAGAGTCTTGATGTTCCAAATGATTTAGAGACGCGTTTATCTGTTGATATAAAAGCTGTTGATCTTTGTAACGTAGCCCTTCGCAGAGGATGGAAAAGTTGTTTTTTCCAGTATGGAACAAGGTTAAATTACCATAACCACTTTCGGTACAGGGAATCACAAGGGCGTTACTTTGCAGATCGTTCGAAAGCTTATCACCAAAAGTGGCTATAAAATTTTGATATTGTGACCTACCTAAGGCTATTTCAAGCTTGTCAAAACCGGCTACCCAAAAATAAATGAGCGTTAAATTTGTACTGCTAGTTCTTCTTGAAAAGTGCGCTTGAAGTGCCCTACTATTGGGTAGGTTACTTTGTCGATGAAAATACGTTTTTCTGAACAATGCCTTTTTATCATTGCCAATATTTATGAACATGATAATAGCAAAGACCAACGCTTCAATTAGTATGTAAAAGAATAAAATATAGTTCGTTATCCAAGAAACATTGAGCAAACCAAGGCGGGTGCATAGGTGAACCCCACCAATCAAGGTGAAAATAAACAGAGTCGTGCGTAAACGCAGCAACTTGGTATCGACTAATTTACTATGAGACTTGGCTTTGTGCGGGTGGTAAAAAGCAAAAAAAGGGCTGAGTATCATCGCTAGCAAAATTTCAACGATGAGAAGTCGAATGGCAACGGTATAAGGCACTAGAAATACTAAGCACAGTGTTGTAATGCCGATAATGAAAAACAGATGATATAAGGCCTTGAATGTTTTAGGCGCGCGGTCGTAACTGTCCTTAGCCATCGATTTGATAAAAGCGGTTAACGACAGCAGAGTGCTGGCTAAGCAAAATATTAAGAGGTCTTCAAGTAGACGTAAGTCTTCGATTTCAAACCAAGACTCAAGAAAACCATAGCTGTTTAACAGATACCCCGTAACAGACAGCACATAAAACACATGAAATATGAAGGCTCTTTCACGTGTGGTTACGTAAACTATGAGGCTGTAGAATGTGACTAAAAAAACTAAAAAAAGGTAGGCAATGACACCATTAGCTCGCGTATTGTTCTCAAGGTCTAGTGTCTGAGGCTCTACCGCCCGGTAGTTTCCAATGACGGCATTGTTGCTATTTATTCTCAGTAATAAATGGTAGGTTTTATGAGGTGATAATAATACGTGAACATGATCGGTCGTTGCTTTCTTACCGATATGATAGTTTTTACTTGGAACTAATGCGTTATCTTCGCCTGAGGCTTTACCAAATTTAAATTTTTGTATTTGTCCTTCAGAGTCAATTACCTGTAACTGAATATGGTCAATGATGCCGTGCAAATCCAGTGCGACGTAGCGTTCTCGGCTGCCGGTTGTGGTAAGCGTGGTCTTGATCCAGATAGGGTGGCTGGTCAGGCCAAAACGAAACTGCTCGCGGTTAAATGAAGACCATTGTTCGTCAGGTAATAGAGTGACAGAGCTTTCAACGTATTTATTGTTATAGTCGTGCAAATACTGACTGTTTGGCAATAGCTCGGCTTTTATAGGCTTATCTAAATTTAATACCACCTCACCACCCGATGCCACGGCAGTTAAGCTGCAAAAAATAAGTAAAATATTGAGTAGTTTTCTGAGCATTGAAGGCAAATCAAAAATAGATGGCAAAACCTAGATTAACCTTGATTCACTTTCAGAAGTATGAATCAGAAATACTTTCAGATAGGTGGCTGCGCGCTTAAGCAGTCACAACATCTTTGTCAAGCAGCGCATTAATTGACATGGGCTTGTCTAATAACCAACCTTGAAGACGCTCGGCACCTAATTGCCTAAATAAATCAACTTGCTGCGGGTGCTCAATCCCCTCAACCACAATTCTCATATTCAAGCGTTTCGCCATGAAAATCATGCTCTCAAGAATTGCATTTGAGCTTCTTTCGAGATAACAGTCTGTATAGCTTTTATCTATTTTTAATTCATTAGCCGGTAGCTTTTGCAGGTAAGCAAAAGAGGTATAGCCCGACCCAAAATCATCTATTGACACTTTAAAGCCGCGACTCTGTAGTTGTTCAACATTTTTTAAAACCTGTGAGTAATCGTCTATGAGCAGTGTTTCCGTAATTTCAAATGTTATAAACGGGATGAGTGCCGCGTGTAAGGCTATCTGGCTGTCTAGAAACTCAATTAAATTATTTCCCATCAAATCTCGGGGCGATAGGTTAATTGATATTTCAATGTTTGGATGACGACCGTGCAACACAGGAAGTTGTTTGAACACATCCTCAATTACCCAATGTGATAATTGACAAATACGATTGGACTGCTCAAGTAGTGGGATAAAAAGCTCAGGGCTAATCAGTCCATATTGTTCGTGCTGCCAACGCGACAGTACTTCGGCACCAATTATTTTTGAGGTTTGCGTATCGTACTGAGGTTGCCAGAGTAAAAAAAACTCACCGTTCGCCAGTGACTGATGAAAGTCATTAACCAGAACAAGCCGTTGACGCTCGTAAAAACTCATTTGTGGGGTGTAAAAATTGAATTTTTGATTGTTTTTTATACTGTACGCCAGCGCTAAATTACAGTTCACTAAGGCCGTATTGAGCGCAGTGTTACGGTGGTCAAATTCACACGCGCCCAGTACAATTTTTAAATCAATACTGTTGTGATGCAAATGAGACATCGTCTCGATGGCATTGGTCAGCTGCTCCTCTATGGCTCGTCGTGATTGTTTATCGACATGAGTGCAGAGCATCGTAAAAGTATTTTTGTCGCTATGAAATAATGAAACTAAGCCCCGTTTGCTATGCCTGCAGGTGATGACATTGGGCATGCTTAGTAGAACATGACTCATTTGTGTTGCGGTGTCGGTTAAGAATTCTTTGTAAAGGTCTGGGCCAAAGGCAATTTGCAGCTCATCTAAGCCTGAAATCCAAACTTGAATCATCGTTCTACTTTTTGCCAGTGGTTCAAGTGAGAAGAATTTCTCTAATGCTCTATCGTTAGGTAAGCCACTTAAATTGTTGGTATAGATCTCGTATTGATAAGCTTCTTTATTTTTGCGTATGTTAAAAAACAAAATGATAGAAATGAGTATCACTTCAAGGATGATAGACGCAAACAGCACAAACTCGGTGTACCAGATGACATCGATAATGCCACGTCTAGAGAGAATGTGGATCATTATTGATGGCACGAGCGTTATCACGACAATCAATAGCGTAAGCGATAGAGAATTATCAGCCTCTTCAGTTTGAGATTTTTCCTTCCACGTCGTGAGTGCGCGGGCAATTCCAACGGTTATTGATAATCCTATTAACACCAGCATCAGGTGAAGTACCTGCTGAAAATGTAGCAAGAACATCACTGGAACGAGCGTATAGCCTGCTAAAAATAGAATCTGATAGAGCCGCTTGAAAAGATGATTGTGCTTTTCATGTCGACTCATGGATCTGAAAAATGCAATGAGTGACAGTATTGAGGCGATTAGAAAAATTGCACTAATACGCTGTATCGTTCCAAGCCCCGATATCGTGGTCCACTTCTCGATGTAGCCAAAGTCGTTAAGTAAGTAGCCGAGTATCGATAGGACGTAGCATAGGTGTGCAATAATGGCAGGGTGACGGCTTGAAACAAAAATTATTGCATTGTAAATAGACACTAAAATAATCAGCATCATGGCAATAACGACCCATTGGTTTGTTTGTGTGGCTATTTTTTTTAAAGCTTGGGGTTCAAGTGCTATAAACTGACCAATAATGGGGCTTGTACTGTTGATTTGAACTAAGAGTTGATAGGTGTTGCCAGGTGCTAGCATTACTTTGGTATTGTTTAAATGACTTCTAGCTTTATCGTCCCCTTCAATACGCTTGTTAAAGGTATAGAGTTTACCTTTTTCGCCGTCTTTGCTGACCAGCATTGTGACGTTGTTTAATACTTTATGCAGACCAAAAACGATTTCTCTGGGTTGGTTTCCAGTGGTCCTAAAGGTGGTTCTTATCCAAACGGGACTGTCCGTAAAACCAAACTTTAGTTGATCACGCCCAAAGTGACTCCAAGCAGATTTAGGAAGTTTAGCCGTGGACGAAAAAGTAGCGTTGGATGATTTGTCTAAATAGTATTCGCTGGTTGATAATAAGTCAGCGTTGATTTCATTTTCTAGATCCAATACTAAGACAGCAGCTGATGCTGTTACCCATAGGCACTGTAGTAGTAATATCAAGATGAAGATGAGTCGACGCATTAGATAGTCTTTGGGTCTTTTTTATGAAATTAGTTATACACAGAGAATTCTATAGGTAAGCTGAATAGATTAAAGCACATTAAAAAATAAACGCATCTATATGAAATATATAAACTAATAAGAGTTTTTTATGAAAAGAAAACTACAAGGGTTGATTGGTCTAGAGCTACCCATTATCCAAGCGCCGATGGCCGGCGTACAAGATAGCAGGCTTGCCATTGCTGTTTCAGGCGCAGGGGGTTTGGGGTCTTTACCTTGTGCGATGCTGACCGCTGATTTAGTGCGCGCTGAGCTGCAACACATTGAATCAGCTACAGATAAACCTTACAACGTCAATTTCTTTTGTCACCAGACGCCTGACATTAGCGCCGTAAGAGAGGCAAAATGGCGCGAGGCATTAAAGCCTTTTTATCAAGAATTTGATATTGATCCCGATGCGATAGCAGCAGGCGCTAGTCGTGCGCCTTTTAACCATGAGTTAGCTGACGTGTTGGAAGATTTCAGACCGGCTGTAGTGAGTTTTCACTTTGGTTTGCCAGATAACGCACTGGTTAGCCGGGTCAAATCCATCGGTGCGAAAATACTCTCATCAGCGACCACGGTGAGAGAGGCTCAATGGTTAGAGGCTAATGGGGCCGATATAATCGTTGCTCAAGGTATTGAAGCAGGCGGCCATCGGGGGACGTTTCTTAATGGCAGCATTGGCAACGGTACTTTGAGCGATGTTATCTCAACGCAGATGGGCACCTTTGCGTTGACGCCACAAATTGCCAATAAAACTAACCTGCCCGTCATTGCGGCAGGCGGCATTGCTGATATTAGAAGTATTGCAGCGGCAATGACGTTAGGCGCCGCAGGTGTGCAACTTGGAACGACCTATTTATTATGCGATGAGGCTAATACCAGCAAGGTTCACCGAGCGGCTTTAAGCAGCACTCAGGTATTGGAGACGGCGCTCACTAATCTTTTCTCAGGGCGTCCTGCACGCAGTATTGTAAACCGATTCATTAGGGAGTTTGGGCCGATGAGCAATCTAACCCCCGCGTTTCCGATGGCTTCAACGGCAACCACGCCGCTGAGAGTTAACGCTGAGGCAATGGGCTCTGGTGACTTTTCACCGCTCTGGTGCGGTCAAAATGCCAGTGGCTGCCAATCCATTGGTGCAGCTGAATTAACACACAGATTAGCCGCTGCATTTATCTAAACTCAACCCTGCCATCAGCACACCTTCTGCACTGTTCAATCACGCACCCAATATAATTTACGCTTACATTGGGTGCGAGCGCTTACTGATCAATAACAACTTCATAGCTAACTGACCCTGAGCTGCCGCCTGCTAGAGCACCTGTAAACTCCCATGCGATATTTGTATCACTTATAGGGGGCGTACAACTTAAACCATTTGGGGTGCTTTCACACTTAGCACTACCAGAGATGTACCCACTGTAGTCAGGTATCACATCGTTTACCTTAAGGTCAGTGATCGGGCCAGTTCCTGTATTTTGATAATAAATACGATAGGTTAAAAACTCACCGGGTTTGGCCTGATTTAATGCCGCTGTTTCAGCGGTGCCTTGCGATATATTTTCAACCGTCTTTCTCAGCTTGAGACGCGACTCACCTACCTCGACAGTTGAAGCAGTGGTTGGGCTAACTTTTTGGCCAGCCTTTGTTAAGTCGGTCACAATCAATGATGCAGGACTGGCACTACCTCCGGCATAACTAAAGTCAGCAGTGGTAATCACGCGGTATTGATCGCCTAATGCAGCATTACTGGGTGCGTATACTTTGTTTATAAGGCAAAGCCTTGCATCGCTATTGATCCCTAAGTTCATACCCGCAATGGGGGTGGATGCTTCAGCGCCGTTTAGCACGCCGTCGCAGTTACTGTCACGGTATAGCAGATGGTTCCAGCCTGCAGACTCTGCTAGGTCGTGAGCCGTCGTGAACCTAACCGTCCCAGCCACTGGCGAGCTAAAGGTGTGTGCATAAAACACGACGTTACCGGGTAATACCTCACTTTGATGGTCAGGCTCAAACACAGGACCTTGTGATTCTCCAAAGTTTTGATTAACCACGTCAGTGCCTGCAACCAATAAGGTTAATGAATCTGGTGTGGTTGATGTGTAGTTAGGCGGATTTTTCGCCAATGTAGGGTCACAGTTTTGAGGTACAGGCACGGTTTCGCCTGCCGCTTGATAGACCTCATAGCCCCCATCGGGCACTGCACTAAACCGGTAGTCGCCGTTGCTGTTGGTGTAGGTGCTTCGACACGTGTCAAACAGACTGTCATAAAGCACCACGGTGTGCTTTACAATACCGCTCTTCGTTGCATCGTTTGAACCATTGGAATTGGCATCCACAAACACACGTCCCGAGACGTTGACGCCATCAGCGACGGTTATTGCGTAGTCCTCAACTTCACCGTCAAATAAGGCCCCCGCCGCATTATCAGCATCAAGGTTCTCATCAGTTGAAACACGCAGGCGCAGCCACAGTTGACCAGACTGAATAGTGCCAGCAGGGATATTATCCCAAATCAGTGGCAAAGTGCCGCCAAAACCTGCCGCAACAGGCACTGATTGCGCCTCATCAGCATCGAATGTGCCACTGTTGTCAAAGTCGATCCATCCTATGAGCATGGCACTGCGTGCGCTGTTATTGCGAACAGAAACATTGGATTGAAAACGGGTGTCTGTTGGACTAATTGTCTCGACTAACGGCGTGCCATCCTCATCAAGTTTGCCGTTATTGTTATCTCCTATGCCATCTACGCCACCGTTAGCTGTATTTTGTGGCTGACGCTCGGTGTCTGGTGGGATGTTGCCCAAATACACCGAGGCGGCCAGTGGAATGCCATGTCCTGCATCGCCATAGCTGTCTGGTGCATCACCAAAATCTAGCGCCGCTTTTAGCGCAATATCTTGTGTTAGGTTAGAAAAGTCATCGCCCGATGCCACCACAATGCCACCTGAATTATCACTTAATGGCTCATCACCTTTGGGTACGTCACCTGGCAGCGGTGGGGTTGCGGATAACAAAAAGCTGTTCGTTAGCACGCCCGCGGTTAGTACTGCTGCGGTTCGGTAACCATCTTGGTCGTTCTCCTCATTGATATCATCGTCGGTCCCTACCGTTGTCACAAGGCTATCCCAGTTGTTCAATACTGCATTATCTGCAAATTGCGAAGCAGGGATCTTCACAAAATATTCTCCCGAACCCACATCTTCAAACAAGTAGCGACCTCGTCCCACAATGCCGGTTGTGGTTGTATCCACTAACGAGCCATCTGATTTTTTGCGTAGCTCTATAATGATTCCATCCGGTGCTGGAATGTCTACTCGGTCGGTATATTTTAAGTCGCCATCAACATCGGCAAACACGAGATCCCCTACAAAGTAGCTAGCAATCTGTACCGATACGGTATTGGATTTTAGAAATTGATCAGCTGGTAGTGAGTTGGTATCCAGTGTAAATAGGTTTGAATAGTTATCACCTGGCAGGTTAACACCGGGCGATAGTGGATCTGATGAATCTCCGGCCTTTAGTGAATAGCTCGCTTTCATTCCTTGGCGCGGGTCCCCGTCTTTTTCCAATTTGTAATTGGACACAAATTTAACCGCGGTCACTTGAGAGAAATTACTTCCAAGTGCCGCTTCTTGTACCCAGTTACTGGCATTGTTATCAGGGTCATAGTTAATGGTCGCTGCGTCATCGGTGGAATAATACCAAGTACCCAGCGGGGCACCGTCAGTTGAGCCATCCAACCACGTGGTCGTGGGCGGGCCGGTAAGCTCTAAGACACCAGAGAATGTTGATTTTGGCGTTCTCGTGCTATTAGGGCCGTCGTCACCATTAAAAGGCAGTACGTCAATAATGGTCGGTGGATCAATCGCGAATGACGGTGCAAAATTGGCCCATGACAAGGTGTAAGCCTGCGCATCATTAACGTCATCTAGCGTGCTATCAACGACTTTGGACGTTTGAATAGAGCCAATTTGCTCAAGAGTAATCACGTGTGTGTCGCTGCGATCTGATAAGGCACTAATTAGCGTATCGCCCCGAATTTCAGCGTAGTTAGTAACCGTTGTGCCATCAGGGACCAACGGGTCGCTGTCGGTACAAATCACTCTTGGGGCAATGGCGTTATTGGCGGTCACATTCCCCAAGTTCCAGATGAGTCGAGTGTAACCCGGAGCGGCGTTACCATTGCGATCGGTATTGAACTGGACCAAATCAGCCGGGGTGCCGATGACTGTGCCACCAGCGTCTGTATAGGTTGTGGTGCAGTTTTGGTTATAAGAAACCTCTGGTGGCAATTCATTAATAATTTGAACATCAGGCTCTTGTGGCGCATCGTTTAATAAGCTTTGTATCGCCGTTGAGAGTTTCCAAACTATTTGCTTACCTGCAATTGTAGTTGTCGTCGCGCCGGGTGAGGCTGCGGGTGTTAGTGATTCTGAATCAAGACGGCTTGCGGTGCGTGCAACGGTGACACGGTCACCATCGCTGTTGCCCGTCTCAGGGGCCGGTTTGTAAGGTCTTGAGCCAGGAGCAGGTGTCCATGTTGGCGCGTATTCATCGGAACGTACGCTACCAAAGGCGGCTGCCACGGTGCCAACCGGTATCAGCACACCATCATTGGGGCCCGTGTAAAACCGTTGTCTAATCTCAAGCGGGGTAATAAAGCGAATATATTGAGAACTTGCCAATGCGACCGTGTCTTTAACGCTATCTTTTAAGCGCACACGGACAATGTTGACATCATCAATCCCACCACCCACTTGTGCGGGGTCCGTTTGCCAAGAAGTAATGCTATCATCACAGCGGGCGTTTCCTTGATTGTCCCAATTACCTTCATAGCGTCCTGTTTGATTGTTATAACCGCCCGAGATTGGATTGTCGCCCGTGTAGTCAACGACTCCATACTCAACAATATAATTGTTAGCGTCAAAACCGTTGGCAGAATAGGTCCCTACGTAGGCGTAAGTACCCGCACTCCCGCCTGTTTTACTGCGGTCAGTCAGCTTTTGAGTGGTGTTATCAAATGCTATGCAGGCACGAGGGTGGTTTAAATCATTTGAACCGTTGTTTCCAAAATGCAATGTATTTGGATAAGCCTGAGAGGGGGCTATTAGTCCTTGCCCTGAGTGTGAACTTCCCGAGACAAAAAAGGTATAACTTGCGCCTGTGTCGGTATTGGTTTTAAAGGCGTAATCAGCCCAAGAGCCGCGAGTCGTTAGGGTGTAGTTGTAAGCGGGCGCAATATTGTTGCTAATGGTGCCATCAGGCATGGGATTGCCGTTATACCCAGGCTCCTTAGCACCGTTATAGTTGTCCGTTCCTGAGACACCTTTTGGGTCAAAGTTTTTCAGGACGTTTTTAATGAAAATGCTGCCTTTACCGTCCATGATACCATCTTCATTATCAATGACTCGCATCGGAATAAAGAATCTGGCCACCGTATCTGTGTAGTAATAAGGGCCTGATTTAAGATCGATACCGCCCCCTGCTTCGGTGGGAAAGCGATTGCCTGAAAGGTCGGCGTTATCAATAGAAATTTCGTAGGGTGAAGCAGTATTGGTAGGGTTGTCGCGTGAGTAACCACAGTCACCGGAATCAATAACTTTTCGATTGATAGGATAGCCCGAATGATACGTCTCTTTACCAAACAATCTTCCTGCCCAATACCCGTAATAGTTGTAAGTACAGCTAATCATGTAGTATTCAAAGCCAGACGCGGTATAGTCTGGACCCGCTGCTGACTGCTTGGTAGCAGAGAGGTCAAAGTCAAAACTAAAGGGCTGTTGAATCGATTCAGTACCGGTTTTTTGATCGGTTGAAACTTGCATATTTATCCAAGTGTAATAACCGTTTTCAATCCCTTGACCTACATCTCGGGCACCGTAGAGGTAATAGCCTGCAAAGGTGCTGCTGCTCAAGTCAGCCCGCGGTTTAGAGGAAATAGCAATGGGGCCTATTTCGGGGTTTATTGAAGTGACTGCATTAGTCGTTCCATCATCCGCATTGGAGTAGACACGCTGGGTACTGGTAAACGTCGAACCATTCCAAGACTCCCCAGATGCTTTAACCACGGATGAAAATGACAGCTGAGCACCCTCGTTAAATTCACCCAAATTACAGGTTAACTTAATGTCCCCGTTAGCCTCGGTGGTAATACTAGACGCAGGATTAGTACCGCCCCCGCCAGCGACAGTACAGATTGCAGGGATTCGGTCAAAACTGACAACTGCATTGGCTGACTGGGTTAACACCTGCTCAAAAATGACGTTCTCAGGATTGGCTTGGCCTGGTGTATAGTCGTTGGCGGTTACTGACCAGCTGAAAGTGACGGTGTCTTGTGTTCTGACTTGGTTGTTGCTCTCGCCGCAGTCATCGCCAGGGTTTGCCAGTGAGGTGCTAGAGGCACAATTACCGTCGCTGTTAAAGGGGGCGGAGCCGTCTTGTACACCGGGCCCAAACGGACCTAGACTCAATGTTGGAATAGCAAATACTGAAAGCGACGTACATAAAAGCACGGCTGTGAGTAACACTCGTGAAAAAATGCGTGACATTACTGTCCTCATTATTTTTATTGATAGGCAGCTTGATAGTTAACTAGAATTTCTTGTCAGCGTTATCAAATATGGGGCGGCTAGAATACTACCCAAATAATGAATCAGTTATGAATTTCAGCTAGTTACTGACTGTTTGGTTCGTCAAGTTTAATGACTAATTCATCTAGCAGTTCGTAAAGTAATTCGAGCTTGCCATAGCCAAAGGTGTCAGTGATGTGTGCATAGCGCGCCTCAGACTTAGGGGCGATCAATTCTACTAAATCGATGCCCGCCTGCGTTAGGCTGATGATGGAACGTCGCTGATCTTTTTCTGAAAGGCGCCGAGTGATGAGCTGGCGCGCCGCTAGGTTTTGCACGATTCGTGACAGACTCGGCATTAATAAATAACACCGCTCTGATATGACCGACATTTCCAGTCCGTCTGTTTCAAATAGCACGCGCAAAACCCGCCACTGTTGCGGTGATAGGTCATGCTCACGCAGGTGGGGGATGAAATTTTTCATCACCACCTCGCGCGCTTTAAGTAAAGACATTGGGAGCGAACGCTCAAATTCACGCATACGGCTTAGAGCGCTTCGTCTTCGATGCCGTTACTAAGCTTACCAACCCCTTCAACGGTTACCTCAACCACATCGCCCGGTACCAAGAAACGCGGTGGGTCAAAACGCGCACCAGCACCATTAGGCGTGCCCGTGGCAATGACATCGCCTGCTTTCAGGTTGGTGAACGTTGAAAGGTAGCTGATGATATAATCGATAGGGAACATCATGTTCGCTGTTGTGTCGTGTTGGCGCTGCTCGCCGTTGACGTGGGTGGTGACGTGCATGTTTTGATAATCTTCAGCGGTGAACTGATCCGCTGTCACCATCCACGGGCCGATAGACCCTGAGTTAACGAAGTTTTTACCCTGAGTGACATTAAACTTGGCGTGGCGCACCCAGTCACGCAGTGTGCCTTCATTCATAATGCTCAAACCCGCGATGTGCTCATAAGCATTTTCACGCGCGATGCGGCGGCCACCTTTGCCGATGATTACGACAATTTCACCTTCATAATCTAACTGATGAGACTCTGGTGGGCGAATCAAAGGTGACTCATGACCCGTTAGTGAGTCTGGTGTACGGATAAAGACGCTGGGAAACGTAGGTTCCGCAGAGTTGTCTTTATACTCAGCATTACGATTGGCGTAGTTAACACCGATACATAAGATTTTTTCTGGGGCTAAAATAGGTGAGAGTAGCGTCACATCTTCAAGTAACAAATTTGCCGTGCTTGCATCGACCGTGAGGTCGCCCAACAAGTCCTGTTCAATAGCAGCTTTCAAACTCTCTGCTTGTTGGCTTAAATCAACGACTTTCAGTTGGTTATCTTCAGCTTCAACCACTGCCCCCCAGCGGGTAATATTATTACTTAAATAACTAATAAATCGCATACTCAGCACCTCAGAATTAATAATGATGCTTTAAGGTTATAGTTAACGCGTTATATTGTAAAGCATCGTTGGTTAACGTAAATTGCATAAATTGACGATTTATACTTAACCTGTTATGTTGTTTTGAATTCTATAAATGAGGTGAAGCCGCCATGTCTGATCTAAAAGAAAACCAAGCGAAAGCAGAACAATACCTAAAACGCTTTAAAGATAAGGCAACGGGCCACTTTATTAACGGAGAAATGCTGACTCCAGACGGTGCTGAAACCTTTGATAACCCATCGCCTATCGACAATACCAGCCTAGGTCAGGTAGTCGCTGGTACAACAGGTGATATTGATTTGGCCTGTGAAGCGGCTGAAGCGGCCTTTGATGAATGGCGCGATATGCCAGGTGCTGAGCGTAAGAAGGTGCTACATCGTTTTGCAGACAAGTTAGTAGAACGTGCTGAAGAAATTGCTTTAGTAGAGAGTGTTGATTGCGGTCAACCGATTCGCTTTATGCGTCAAGCTGCGGTTCGTGGTGCAGCAAACTTTCGTTTCTTTGCAGACAAAGCCGCTGAAGCTAGGGACGGTTTAGCGCTACATCAAGTTGATCACACCAACTTCACCGTGCGCTCACCGATTGGGCCGGTTGGCATTATTACACCGTGGAACACGCCATTTATGCTGTCGACTTGGAAGATAGCACCGGCACTCGCAGCGGGTTGTACGGTTGTGCACAAGCCTGCTGAGTTCAGCCCTTTAACCGCTGCGATTCTAGCCGAAGTAAGTCAAGAAGCTGAGCTACCCAAAGGCGTTTGGAATATGGTCAATGGTTTCGGTGAGAGTGTCGGCAAACACCTAACCGAGCACCCCGCTATCAAGGCCGTTGCATTTGTTGGTGAGACCATCACTGGCTCGCACATTATGAATCAAGCGTCACCTACTCTAAAGCGTATTCACCTTGAGTTGGGCGGTAAGAACCCTGTTATCGTATTTGATGATGCCGACTTTGAGCGCGCGTTAGACGCTGTCGTGTTTATGATTTACAGCTTGAATGGTCAGCGCTGTACTTCAAGCAGTCGCTTGCTGATTCAGTCAGGCATAAGAGATAAGTTCATGGCAGCGCTTAAAGAGCGTGTTAAGAATATTCGTGTGGGTAACCCGCTAGATGCTACGACTGAGTTAGGCCCATTAATTCACCCAACGCACATGGATAAAGTGCTGAGCTATGTGGACAAGGCAAAATCAGAAGGCGCCACGGTTGCTGTGGGTGGAAACCGCCGTGAAGATTTGGGCGACGGTAATTATGTGGCAGCGACGTTATTTAGTAACGCGACTAATGACATGACCATTGCCCGTGAAGAAATCTTTGGTCCTGTGCTGACGGCTATCTCGTTTGACACAGAAGAAGAGGCGATTAAGATTGCTAACGACACGCCTTATGGTTTAGCCGGTTATATCTGGACTAACGATCAGGGTCGTGCAATGCGCCTATCTCACAAAATCCAAGCGGGTATGTTGTGGATCAACTCTGAAAACAACCGTAATTTGCCGTCGCCTTTTGGTGGTGTGAAAATGAGTGGTGTGGGTCGTGACGGTGGTGATTTTAGTTTTGATTTTTACATGGAAACTAAAAACGTTTGTTTAGCACATGGAACCCACAGTGTGCCGGTTCTAGGTAAGTAATATGAAGGTCGTAATAGCCGTTTTAGTGACGGTTGTTATGACTGTTGCAGTCAATATAAGCAGAGCATAGGGTACTAACATGAGCCTCTACTTCACACAAAAACTACTCTACGAGCTAAACCGTGATCCTAAAATGCAGGAGGCCTTTCTTGAAGATAAGGAAGCCATCCTTAAAGATTACAACTTAGATGAAGAAGAGCTGGAAGCACTGCGCAAACCGGACATTGGTCTGCTGTACATCTTAGGTGTAAACGGGCAAATCTTAATGCACTATGCAGCCATGAGCGGTTACGCTTGGCCTGAGTATATAAAGTCCATGCGTGATGCCTTAGAAATTCATGGCAATGTGCGTGCGGGAATTTACGCAACCACTGACGGCAAGGGGGCGGTATGAGTTTAGTATTTGCAGGTGTTTGTAGTCATGCCCCAGGGATTACTGGGCGTGCTCACATGGCTGACCCAGAAGACAAAGCCTCGTTTTACGAAGCTTTTGATGGCATGCGTGAAGCGTTAGAGGCGACTAAGCCTGATGCTGTTATCGTGATTGCGGCTGAGCACTTCGCTAACTTCTTTATGAACAACATGCCGTCTTATTGTATCGGTATGGGGGATGAGTACAGCGGCCCAATTGAAGACCCGGAATGGTTAGGCATAAAGCGAACCAAAGTGCCGGGTAATCCTGATTTATCCAAGCGCATCATCGAGCAAGTGCTGCAAGATGTAGATGTGGCTTATGCTGAAGAGTGGCAATTTGACCACGGCATCGCGGTACCGCTTAACTTCCTAACGCCGCGTTATGACCTTGATGTGATTCCGGTCAATATCAACTGTCAGGGACCCCCACTGACACCGCTGCACCGAGCGTATGCTTTTGGCGAAGCATTGCGCAAAGCGTGCGATGCTGTGCCAGAGCGCATTGCCATCGTTGGAACCGGTGGTATTTCTCATTGGCCTGCCACGCCCGACTCGGGCAAAGTGAACGAGGCGTGGGATCGTAATTTTCTTAAAGAATGGGCTGCTAACGATAAAGACGCCATGCTGCGCTATACCGATGAAGAAACGCTGAGAGATGCAGGTCAAGGCGGTTTTGAAATCCGTACCTTTATTGCTATTTCGGGAGCGACTGCCGGTAAAACGGCCACTATTCACTACTACCATCCAATCCCAATTTTTGCAGTGGGTTGCACGGTAGGTATTGTTGACTTAGACGCTTAAAGGATTGATATGCCTCATTTTACGTTAGAATATTCTAAAAATATCGACAAAGAAAAACTGGCTGCCAGAGAGCTGTTTGCCAAGCTTCACACGGCTGCTGCCAATACAGCTGCGGCTTTCCCTATTAAAGGAATGAGAAGTCGTGCGTTTGCTTCAGAAGAAACTTATGTCGCGGATGGTAATCCTGATCATATGTTTGTACATCTTCAAGTGAAGATAGGCGTCGGTCGGAGTCTTGAGCACCGCGAGATAGCCTCTAAAGAATTGTTTGCGGTGCTTACTGAACACTTTGCAAGTAGCTTTGAAGAGCGTGGCGTAGCGATGTCATTTGAAATGATGGAGCTAGAAGCGATTACCAAGTTCAACAAAAACAACGTCAGTGATTACCTATGATTACGTTAAGCGATGCCGAAATTCAAATCGCAGCGAAGAAGCTGTTTGATGCTGAAAATGCCCGAGTTCAAGTCTCGGCAACAACCTTTACTCATCCAGATATGACGATGGATGATGCCTACGCAGTGCAATCGGCTTGGGTAGAGCAAAAGAAAGCCGCTGGTGATAAAACCATTGGTTACAAAATTGGTTTAACCTCACGAGTCATGCAGCGTGCGATGAAAATCGAAACGCCTGATTATGGCGTGCTGCTAGAGTCGATGCGTTTTGGTGACGGTGCTGAAATACGCGCAGGTGATTTCACTGATCCACGTATTGAAGTGGAATTAGCTTTCGTACTGAAAGAGCGCTTGTTT
>ENA-ORXT01001377-ORXT01001377.1-marine-metagenome-genome-assembly--contig:-NODE-1377-length-33079-cov-4.763560_pt1 | contig 33079 bp, 21 predicted proteins | sample MGYA00237868_ERZ511482 | MGnify/ENA metagenome assembly ERZ511482 | reverse complement strand
AAAAAAGCTACCGGCTTAAGTGCTATCGTGACTCTAAAAGCCCTCTGACTGGAGCGGTCTACCTCCGGGAGTGACTGGTCAGTAAGACCGTCTTAGGGGGCAATGACCTGCATCCAGCTAGAAGTAAGATCGCAAAAAATCCTTAGCTAAAGGCGAATAACGATCCTTTTACAAACGTACAAGGGGGCAAATACGCTTAGCCCGGAGGTGCCCTGGAAGGGCTTCTCCGGGCGCAGGGTACCGGGCGCCTCTCCAGGCGATCAGGCAATGCTCCGGGCGATGCCATCACAACCGCTCACAAACGTATATCACCGAACTCCCCCGCTCCGCGTCCACGGCGGAATTCAGGAAGGAGTTCAACCCCTTCAGTCCACCACCGATCAATCCTCCGCCCGAACTGTACTTCTGGCTCATGATCGATACGTAGAACGGGTCGAGCGGCATGTGTCGCGTTTCCACGACGCGGAAGCCGGACTGGCCGACCATCTTGCGCATCGTCGCCGGGCTGAAGTGCCAGAGGTGGCGCGGCACGTCGTAAGCCGCCCAGTCGGAGGCGTAGGCGCGCGCGTCCTTACTCGTATGGTTGGGTACGGCGATGATCAGTTTGCCGTCTTTAGCCAGCAATTCGTGAAAACGGCTGAGGTATTTTTTCGGCTCATAAAGGTGTTCGAGGACGTGCCAAAGCGTGATGACGTCGAAACTGTTCGGTTGCAGCAGGTCAAACAGGGCTTCGGGGGCGTGGACGTCGATCCCGAACTTCTCGTTGCCGTACGCCCGCGCTTCCGCGTCGATCTCGATGCCCCGCACGCTGTAGCCTTTGCGCTGCATGAAGTCGGGAAAATACCCGGTTCCCGAGCCGTAGTCGAGCAACCTTTTTTGAGCACTGACGCGGGATACCAGGCGGTGTTTTTGACCGAGCATAAACTCCCTGGCCCGGTGATAAAGCTTATTGACGAGGCCCTCCTGGCTATCGGAATGGCTGATGTACTCTTCGCCTTTGTAGTAACGCCCGGCGGTTTCCGGCGTCGGCGGGTCCTGGGTGAAGAGGAAATCGCAGGCGGCGCAGCGGAAAAGGTCGAAGGTTTCCTTGGTGATGGAATGATCCTTCACCGCGCGCTCTTTGGCGATGGCGGGCGATTGGCAAAGCGGGCAGACGTCGTAGTGGAGCGTGGACACGAGGATAAATGATTAGTGATAAGCGAAAAGGGATAAGCGATTTGGGCTACCCAAGGACCACCGTCGGCGGCAGCACCCCGCCCCGTACGAAATCCCCGACGCTCATGCGTTTGCGGCCCGCGAGTTGCAATTGGAGCACGTTGACGTAGCCGCCGGGCGCGGCGACTTTCATGAAGCTCTTCTCGTCGGTCAGCACGGTGCCGGGCGGCAGGTCGTGGTCGGCGGCTTCGAGGGTGGTGCGGATGATCTTGAGCTGGGCGTTGTTCATCATCGTCCAGGCGGCGGGCCAGGGGCTGAGACCGCGGATGAAGTTATGCACCTCCGCCGCCGGTTCGGCCCAGTCGATCTCGCAGGTGGCGCGATGGATCTTCGGCGCGGAGGTTGCGGCCGTATCATCCTGCCGCTTCGGCTCGTACTCCCCGCCTTCGATGAGCCGGACGGTTTGCAGCACGAGTTCGGCGCCTTCCAGCATCATGCGGTCGTGGACGTCGCCCGCCGTGTCGTTTTCCCCGATGGGTATGCGGCGCTGGAGGAGGACGTCGCCCGTATCGATCTCGTGGCGCAGGAAGAAGGTGGTGCAGCCCGTCTCCCGCTCGCCGCGAATGACGGCCCAGTTGATCGGCGCGGCGCCCCGGTACTTCGGCAGCAGCGAGCCGTGGAGGTTGAAGGTGCCCAGCGGCGGCATATCCCACACCGAGGCGGGCAGCATGCGGAAGGCCACGACGATCTGGAGGTCGGCCCTGAGCGCGCGCAGCTCGGCCTGGAAACCTTCGTCGCGGAACTTCTCCGGCTGGAGGACGGGAATACCGTGCTTCACCGCGCACTTCTTCACGGCGGATTCGAGCAACTGCTTGCCGCCCCGGCCGCCCATCTTATCGGTGGCGGTGATCACCCCGACGACGGGGTAACCGGCGGCGATGAGGATCTCCAGGCTCGGCACGGCGAAATCGGGCGTACCCATAAAAACGATTCTTGGCGTCATGGGGCGAAGGTACGGATAGACGATATTTAATGTGCGACTTCAAGAAGCCCGACAATTTGTGCATGCAACAACGCCCCTTATCCTGCCGTTGCACCCGCGACCCCGCCCACTCACAACCAACACACTAACGAACTAACTTCTAACGTACTATATTACCTCCATGAAACCCATCGAATTCCACTGGACGAACGATCACGACCACCGGATTTACGCCGTCGATTGGCCGGTGCAAAACGCCCGCGCGGTGATGGGCCTCGTCCACGGCATCGGGGAACACTGCCGCCGTTACGATCATATGGCGGAGTGGTTCGGCGGGCGGGGCGTCGCGATGATCGGCTATGACCGCCAGGGCTACGGCCGTAGCGAAGGCCGCAAGGGGTACGCCGCAAATTACGCCGAGTACGTGGACGAAATCGCGCGTCTGCTCGTGGAATGCGAACGCCGTTACCCCGACCTGCCCGTTTTCCTCTATGGCCACAGCCAGGGCGGACAATTGCTGCTGCGTTACCTCACCCGCCGCAATCCGAACCTGAACGGCGCGGTGCTTTCCGCGCCCTACGTTCAACTGGCTTTCAAACCCAGCCCGCTGCTGGTCGGCGTCGGCAAGTTGATGCGCAACATCTCGCCCACCTTTACCCAGGAAAACAAGCTGGATACCAGGCTGCTGAGTCGCAACCCCGCCACCAAACCTTCTTACGATAATGACCCGCTGGTCCACGCCAAACTAAGCAGCCGAACCGGTATCGACCTGCTGGAAAACGCGGACGTCCTCAATGCTTATACGGGCCCGCTACCCTGCCCCACCCTGATGATGCACGGCGACGCGGACGGACTGACGAGCCACGCCGCCAGCAAAGCATTCGCGGAACGCAACCCCGAAAACATCGGGTTTCATACCTGGCCCGGCTTCTACCACGAACTACACAACGAACCGGAACGGGAGGAGGTCTTCGCCTTCGTGCTCGCTTTCCTCGAACCATTGATGACGGACGTGCATCGCGTCCCCAAATCCGTTTAAGCCCAACCCCATTATGCAAAAGCACTACCTCGCCTGCGACCTGAAAGACGACCCCGCGCTCATCGCCAAATACAAGGAGTACCACGCGGCCGGCAACGCCTGGCCGGAGATCACGGAGAGCATCACCTCCGCGGGCATCCTCGACATGGAGATATTCCTGGCCGGCAACCGGCTGTTCATGGTCATGACCACCGACGAAAGTTTCGACCCCGCCGCGAAAGCCGCCGCCGACGCCGGTTCTCCCAAAGTCCGGGAATGGGAAACGCTGATGGATACCTTCCAGCAACGACTGCCCTTCGCGACCGACGGGCAAAAGTGGGTGGCGATGGACCGCATCTTTAAACTGGGTGCCTGACTACCGACCCACCGGTCATCCCACGACTTGCCTGACAAACGGGTTCAGCCCCACGCCCCTCACCTGTGCTTCCGCTTCGACGCGGAAGACAGACTCGGCGTTGCGGGTTTTCTTGGCGACCCAGGCGATGCCCTTGAAGAGGATGTTTTTATTGCCGAATTCTTCCACCTCGGAGACCATCGGCTCGAAAGGTAAGGAGAAGGGTACTTCAACGAGTTCCCCCTCGGCCGGCACGTCGATAGCGTCACGGATGACGAGCTCGCCGAGCAGGTATTCGTCCACCAATTGTTCGGTTTCACGACCGCGGGAGTACTTCTCGATCAGCACGAGGCGGATGGCGGAGACGGTTTGAGCGTTTTTGCTGTAAAGACGGATTTTTCCGTCGATCGTCCCCTGCGCGGGGTCGAATTTAGCGGGCAGTTCGAGTTCGAGCTTGACGCCCTCGATGCCCAACCATTGTTTCATTTTTCCTAACATGTTACCGAAGTTAGTACGATGCGTACATTGCATCCGTTATACTCGACGAACAACGGCGCGAGGTCGATGGTTGGCGGGTAAACAGCGGGTGGCGGGTGGAGCGCCACAACCAGCCACTACCCACCACCCACCACCTACCATATATTCCCCATGCAGCTAATTGACAACGAACAAGTACGCAACCTCGGTAACTTCGAACTCCTCGCCAAACAGGTGGTGGAAGGTTTTATCATTGGTCTTCACAAAAGCCCCTTTCACGGTTTCAGCGTGGAATTCGCCGAGCACCGCATTTACAACCCCGGCGAGCCGATCAGGAACGTGGACTGGAAGGTGTTTGCCCGCACGGACAAGATGTACACCAAACGGTACGAGGAAGAAACGAATCTTCGCTGCCAGATCGTGATCGACACCAGCTCATCGATGTACTTTCCCGAGGTGACAAAGACCTCGGAGGACCACGTCAACAAAATTCGCTTCAGTGCCCTGGCGGCGGCCAGCCTGATGAACCTGCTCAAAAAACAGCGGGATGCTTTCGGCCTCAGTTTCTTTGACGAGGGCGTGGGGCTGCATACGAGGCCGAAGTCGAGCACGACGCATTACCGCTTGCTGCTCACCCACCTCCAGAGGTTGGTGGAAAACCCGACGCGGGACGTAAAGACGAGCGCGGCCGAGGCTTTGCACCAGATCGCGGACAGCATTCACCGCCGCTCGCTGGTGGTGATCTTCAGCGACATGTTCGGCGACGCGGAGCAGGAGGAAAACCTGTTCAGCGCACTCCAGCACCTGAAGCACGCCAAGCACGAGGTCATCCTGTTCCACACCATCGACAAGAAAAAGGAGATTGACTTCGAGTTCGAGAACCGGCCGTACGAGTTCGTTGACATGGAATCCGGCGAGCGGGTGAAGCTCCAGCCGAACCAGGTCAAGGAATATTACGTCGAGCAGATCGGTGCGTATAAAGAACGACTGCGCCTCAAGTGCCTCCAGTACAATATCGACTACGTAGAGGCGGACATCAACAACGGTTTTCGGACGGTACTGCAGGGGTACTTGGTGAAAAGAAACCGGATGGGTTAAGTAAGTGGGAAGTAAAAAGTGGGAAGTGCCGCCGCTGTTATATGCGCAGCACTTCCCACTTTTACTTCCCACCAAGAGAAGGGCGGGGCCGCCGGATGCAACGCCCGTTTTTCAGGAACCTCGTTTTGCGGGTCCTAACCCGACGCCCGTGCCCCTTCCCCCGGCTCCCGCGTCCGCGCCATATCAACTCCTGACCGTTATCTTGGCTGCATGAAATTCATTCTCCCGCTCCTCGCCTGCCTGCTGCTGACCACCTGCCGGCAAACTCCCCGACTCGATTACGCCGCTGAAAAGACGGCCACCTTCGCCTCCGCCGCCGTGGCCGGGCCGCACCCGCTGGCCACCGAGGTTGGTCTGGAAGTGCTGAAAAACGGGGGTAGCGCCATCGACGCCGCCGTGGCCGTGCAGTTCGCCATGGCCGTTGTTTACCCCCGCGCGGGCAACATCGGCGGCGGCGGCTTCCTGGTCTACCGCAACGCCGACGGTGCGGTGGAAGCTCTCGATTATCGCGAACGCGCGCCCGCCGCCGCCAGCCGCGACATGTACCTGGACGCGAACGGGGACGTTATGCCCGGCGTCAGTACCCGGGGCCACAAAGCCGTCGGCGTACCCGGCACCGTGGCCGGTATCGCCGAGATGCACCGCAAGCACGGCACCAAACCCTGGGGCGAACTGGTCGGCTACGCCATCGACCTGGCCGAAAACGGCTATCGCCTGAGCCAAAGCGAGGTCGACCGCCTGAAAAAGTACCACGCCGATCTGGCGGAGTTCAACACCGATAGTCCCTTCCTGGATACTACTTACGTCGAAGGCTCGCTCGTAAAGCAAGCCGAACTCGCGGCGACCCTCTCCCGGATTCGTGACCAGGGAGCGGCGGGCTTCTACGATGGAGAGACGGCGCAATTCATCGTCGACGAAATGCAACGCGGCGGCGGCCTGATCACCAAAGCGGATCTGCTGGATTACAAAGCCAGCTGGCGTATGCCCATCCGGAAAGCGTACAAAGATTACACCCTGCTGTCCATGCCCCCGAGCAGCAGCGGCGGCGTCGCCCTCGCCCAGATGGTCGAAATGCTGGAAGGTTATCCCCTGGCCGAATACGGCTTTCACACCACCGCATCCGCCCAGGTGACCATAGAGGCGATGCGTCGCGCCTACGCCGACCGCGCCGAATACCTCGGCGATACGGACCACTATCACGTACCGATCGACTCCCTGCTGGAAGATGAATACCTCGCGGGCCGCATGGCGGATTTCCAGACGGATTCCGCCGGCTCTTCCGACTTCATCGGCGCGGGCCTCGCGCCGATCCGGGAGAGCTACGAAACCACTCACATCAGCATCGTCGATGCGGAAGGAAACGCCGTTTCCATCACTACCACCCTGAACACCAACTACGGCTCCAAGGTGATCGTGGACGGCGCGGGCTTCTTCCTGAACAACGAAATGGATGATTTCAGCTCGAAGCCCGGCGTGCCCAACACCTTTGGCCTCGTGGGTAAAGAAGCCAACGCCATCCAGCCCGGAAAGCGGATGCTCTCCAGTATGACGCCCACCATCGTGGAGAAGAACGGCGAACTGTTTATGGTGCTCGGCGCGCCCGGCGGTTCGACGATCATCACGGCCGTGCTGCAAACCTTCCTCAACGTCGCGGAGTACGGCATGTCCCTGCCCGATGCCGTCGCCGCGCCGCGCTTCCACCACCAGTGGCTGCCCGACGTGGTCATGCACGAACCCACCGCCCTGACGAACGGGGTGAAAGAAGAACTCGCCGCAAAGGGATACGAATTCCGGCAGGTCACCTACATGGCCAAAATCAAGGCCATCATGCGTAACCCGGACGGTACGCTGACCGCGGCGGCGGATAGCCGGAATCCGGATGATGACGTGGCGGGGTATTAGTGGGAAGTGGGAAGTGGGAAGTTAACGGATTGGACTTCGGAATATAAATTCAACAATGGCCCACCCAATAGCCGCCTTAAAAGCTAACTTTGCGTAAGTTTCACAATAACCCCCCAAAGAACTACCACTAATGGCTACCACGACAACCTCTCCCCTCAGCCAACGCGTATTGCGGATGAAAGAATCGGCCACCCTGAAAATGGCCGCGCTCGGCCGTGAAGTGAAGGCCCAGGGTCACGACGTGATCAGCCTCAGCCTCGGGGAGCCCGACTTCGACACCCCCGTCCACATCAAGGATGCCGCCAAAGCCGCGCTCGACGCCGGCCAGACGAAGTACACCCCCGTCCCCGGTACCGCGGAGCTCCGCCAGGCCGTTTCCGACAAGTTCAAGCGGGAGAACGACCTCGACTACGACTCCGCGCAGATCGTGGTCAGCACCGGTGCTAAGCAGTCCATCGCCAATGTCGCCCTGGCGATGCTGAATGAAGGCGACGAGGTGGTCATCCTCGCCCCGTACTGGGTCAGCTACTCCGCCATCGTCAGGGTGGCGGGCGGTACGCCGATCACCGTCGGCGCGGGCATCGAAGACGATTATAAAGTCAGCCCGGAAGCCATCGAGGCGGCCATCACCGACAAGACCAAGTTCATCCTCTTCTCCTCCCCCTGTAACCCCACCGGCTCGGTCTACACGGCTGACGAACTCGGCGCGGTAGCAAAGATGTTGGCTAAGTACCCCCACGTCTACGTAGTGGCGGACGAGATCTACGAGCACATCAACTTCACCGGTAAGCACTTCAGCATCGGCACCTGCCCGGAAGTGAAAGACCGGACGATCACCGTCAACGGCTTCTCCAAGGGTTTCGCCATGACCGGCTGGCGCCTGGGCTACATCGGTGCTCCGTTGGAGATCGCTAAAGCGTGCTCCAAGCTGCAGGGCCAGAACACCTCCGGTGCTAACAGCATCGCGCAGGCGGCCGGCACTCACGCGTTAAATACCAGCCTCGCTCCTACCCAGGAGATGCGCAAGGCATTCGAAGCCCGCCGCGAGCTGATCATCTCCGGCCTGGAGAAGATCGAAGGGTTACGCGTAAACCGCCCGCAGGGTGCCTTCTACATCTTCCCCGATGTAGCGGCATTCTTCGGCAAATCCAGCGGTGAGTACACCATCAACAACTCCGATGACCTGTCGGAGTACCTGCTGATGAGCGCCCACGTGGCGACCGTCGGCGGCAGTTCCTTCGGCGCACCGACTTGCATCCGCATCAGCTACGCGGCCTCCGAGGCGCAACTGACGGAAGCGGTAGCACGGATCGCAAAGGCACTGAACGCGCTGAAGTAAGGGGTCGCGGAATAATAAAGGGGGGAATGGGGAAAGGAGTCCCGGCGGCGTCGATGACGTGGTCGGGACTTTTTACGTACCGTAATCCAGGTCGTTTACTTCATCAGAATGAAGTCCCCCAATACCCGCTCGATCTCTCCATCCACCAATTTTACCTCTAACTCCCAAACGTACACCTGGGGGTCCATCGGCTTTCCTTTTAACCGCCCGTCCCAGCCGTAGATGTCGGTATCCCGGGCCGGGTCGGATTGGATGTCGTAGAGCAGTTCGCCCCAGCGGTCGTAGATTTTAAAGACGGTTATTTCCTCGATCTGGGAGCCGGGGTACGGCCGGAACAAATCGTTGGTATTATCACCGTTCGGGCTAAAGGCGGAGGGTACGTAAACGTCGATCCGGCCGTTGACCGTAACGACTACGGAGGAGGTAGCCAGACATCCTTCTTCATCGCGTACCACCAGTCGGTAGGTCTGTGACTCCAGCGGCTGCACCCAGATCGGCTCGTTGCTGCTGACGTCGGGCAGCGGCCCGCTGCTGGTCCACAGCAGCGTATCGTAGTTGTCAAAAGTAGTGACGAAGTCGAGGTAGACGCTGTCGCCCAGGTTTACCGTAGTGTCCTCGCGTAGTTCCACGAGCGGGGTGAAGCCTTCCACGATGGTGAAATCACGATCGGTGGAACAACCATCGGTGCCGATTACCTGTAAGTTGTACGTACCCAGCGGCAGGCCTTCGTACACCATGCGCTCCGTGATCAGGCCGCCGTCCAGCCGGTAGCGAAAGGGGCCAGACCCACCGCTTACGCCGACCACCATCACGCTGCCGTCCCGGTCTGAAGAGCAGGCTGGCTGATCGACTTCCAGTTCGAGATTTTCGATGGAGATGGCCTCACGGATGACTTCCACGCTGTCCGTCGTGATACAGCCATTGCTTCGATTCGAAACGGTAAGGTAGTAGAATCCCGGCTCACGGCCGCGCAGTAGGTAGGGGTCTTCGTCGTCGGTCACCGCGCTGCTACGCGGGCTGCGCCAGCGCAGGTCGAAGTCGGGGCCGCGGGTACTTTGCGTTCCGTCGATGGTGGTCAGGGCGCGGGCGCAATTCAGGAGGGGAGGATCGGCGATGATGACCTCCGGCGCGATGAAATCACCGCTTACCGCTACCCTGCTGGTATCGAGGCAGCCATTCGCCAGATCACGGGTGATGAGCGAATAAACGCCTTGTTCGCGTACCACCTGATCGGACGTCAGGCCGAGCAGACTGTCCGCCGCGTTGCGCCACACGTAGCGGTAACTGACCAACGGCGATACGGCGGCAATGTCCAGCGTGATGCTGTCTCGGTTACAGGACAGCGTGGCGGGCGGCGGGATATTGACGATCGGTTTTGTGAAATCCTCACTAATGATCAAACTTGCCGTATCGCGGCAGCCGTTACCGGGGTTGGTCGCTATGAAACGGAAGCGGCCGGAAGAAGCAACGGTAACCTGTCGTACCTCCGGGTTCGTCAGGTCGCTATCCGGCGGGCCGACCCATCGGACCGTAGCACCGCCGCCATCCGTTCGGAATACGCGGCCCCGCAGGTCAATTTCCGGTCGGTTACAGTCGATCCGTAGCCCCTGCGGCGTTTCGATTTGCGCAAACGGGCGTAGGGTGTCTTCCGTCACGCGGAGAATATCCGCGCCGGAACATTGGTTGACCGGGTCGGTGATGGTGAAAAGATAGTTGCCCGTAGCGTTAAGGAAAGGCGTAGCCGTCTGATCACCGGAAAGCACGGCCCCGTCCCGCGTTGTCCATTCAAAAGTTGCCTCTCCGCTGACCGTAGTCCCCCTACCGGATACCTGAACCGACCGTCGGTTGCAGGTTAGCGTTGTATCCGCCCCGGCGAAAGCGACCGGTGCGTTTACGTCCCGGAAGATTACAACACTGTCCGTCATGGCGCAAAAGTTCCTCGGGTTGGTCACCGTGAAGTAGTAGGTATCCGGCTGGAAGATCGTCGCCCGGGTAGTGGTAGCACCACCAACGAAGAAACCGGTCCGGGATTCCCACAGCAGTTCGGGCCTCACGTCAAGCGAGGCCTGGCCGATGCCGGTGATGAACAGCGAGTCGAGCGCGCAAAAGAAGGTGTCCGATTCGCTGGTTTGCACCGTCGGTACTTCCAGGTCCGCCGCGACCGTGAGGCTGAAGTCGTTAAAGCAGCCGTTGAGGGTATCCAGGATAAAAAAACGAAACTCCCCTTCCTCCGCTACTTCCAGCACGCCGGGGCCGGTCTCGGCCAGCGGCAGGTTATGACCCGGCTGTACCGATTCCCAACCGTAACGGATGTTAGGGCGACTGATGTCTTCGCCAATCAGGTTGATCACGCCGGCCGCGCAGTTCAAGGTCGTATCCGGCAGTGGAAGGACGATCGGCAGCTCTTCATCTACGTCGACGGTAACGACGGCCGTAGAGAAGCAACCGTTCATCGTATCCAGCACCCGCAACTGGTAGTCCCCGCCGCAGCGCACCAGGGGATTAAGCGTCGTGCCGCCTTCCATACAGGCCACCGAAGGACCGCCGGACCACCGGTAAACAAATTCACGGCCGAGGCTGGAGTTGATGCCGTCCAGCACCCGCCGTTTGTTGTCACAGTCCAGCAAGCGGCCGGGGCCGGCGTCCGCAATCGGTGCTATCGTATCGTAGCGTACCACGACCGTGTCCACGACCGTACAATTGCTGAAGGTATTCGTGGTTTCCAACTGATACAGACCGCCCGTAGTGGCGCGCAAGCTGTCGAGATCGGCTCCGGGCACCACGTTTCCATCCGGCCCGAACCAGCGGTAAACCAGCGGAAAGTCGGGTTCCGGCTCCGGGTTCCAAAGCAGCGCGTCGTTATCGACACAGGTCAATATCCGGTCTTCGCCCGCGTTCTCCGCCGGCACGAAGCGGCTGTCGGTTACAGTGGCCTCCGCGCCGCCGACTAAGCCGAAACGGTTGATCGCCACAATTTGGTAGGTGCCCGTTTCATTCACCGGCAGTGTCGTGTCATTCTCATCGGGAATGATATCTCCGTTCCGGCGCCAGGTGTAAGTACAGCCTTCGCAGGGGTCACGGAAGGTCGTTACCAGCATGATCTCGCCGCTACCGCAACTCAGACTGGTGTCTTGCAAGCGTGGAAAAGGCGGACACGGAAGACGCGTTGCCAGGGTCGTTTCGTCGACCGCGCAACCGTTGCTGACCCGCGTCACCTTGGCGCCGTACAGACCGACGTCACGGATGCGCACCGTATCGTTGTCCTCGCCGGCGATGATGTCCGGCCCCGTCCAATCAAAAAGATAATCGCTCGCCGGACCGTCGGGAATCGCCGTCAGGGCGAAATCGACCGTATCGCAGGGAATGACGGCGGAGGTAAATGAAACTTCCGGCGCGTCGAGATCGCCCACGATGCGCACGTTGTCGATGGTGGAGCAACCGGTTTCCCGCTGCGTCACTTCCAGCAGGTAAATACCGCCCGCGCTCACCCGGGCGGTCAGGGAATCGCTGATCTCAACGTCGGCGGAGTTGCTCCAGCGATAATCGAAGAGCGGGCCGACGGAGCTCCCCGCGCCGTTGACCGTAATCGTTCGGTTGTAGCAATTCACGGTATCCAGTTCCCCGGCGATGGCCACCGGCGGAATCGTGTTTTCGCGCACGATGGCGTAACTCGTATCGACATCGCCGGAAATCAGATTGTTGACCACAAAGCCGAAAGTGCCCGGCGAAAAGACCTGCAACAACCGGTCGTTTTCCCCCGGAAGGGTGATCGCGCCGCCGGGAATCAGCCACTCCGTCGTGACGTTCGGGCCGACGGACGGTACGGAAGTCGTCGCGTCCAGGATAACCAAGGGCCGGTCACAGGTGATGCTGTCGGGCGGTACGATGATGGCGAGCGCCGGGCAGTCGGCGACCACGGTGATGCGGGCCGTGTCCAGACAGCTTTCGTTGAAGTTGCCCAACACCAGCGTATAAACGCCCGGTACGGTCACCCGGGGTCGCAGTCCCGGAAGTACCACCGGGATGTCGCCGCGAAACCAGCGCACGACGGGTGCCTGAGTGCCGAAGCTCCGGTCCAGCCGCGTCTCCCCCGTATTGCAATCCAGGAAAGCGGAATCAGGGAGCACGGCCACGACGCTGTTGGGACCGAGGAACAGCTCTACGGAGTCCGTGGCCGCGCATCCGGTTTCCTGGTTGATCACGCTGTATTGGTAAAGACCGGGGCAATAAGCGTAGGTCAGATTCGTGTCGACGCCGGGGGCGAGACACGGCCCGCTCCACTGCCGCACGTTGTCAAAATCCAGGTTCGTCAGTCGGGCATCGAGGGCGACGGAATCAATAAAACACTCGAAGTCGAGCGGCTCGGCAATGCGGATACGTGGGGTGTCGAGACGGTTGAGTACGCGGGTAGAGCTTTCGGTCAGACAGCCGTTATCGATGTTGAAGACCGAGAAATTGAGCAACGCCCCCTCCCCTTCCACGAACAACGTGCGGGTACGGGCAAAGGTGTCTTGCAGGTCAGCGGCGCGGACCCAGGCGTAACGAAACTCGGGACCCTGGCTGCTGGGGTCGCCGCCGAGGGTAGCGGTCGGCGCATAGCAGTTCAGGCTCACGGTATCCGCGCCGCTGAAGGCTACGGGCTTCAGGGTATCGGCCGGAACGACGATGGTACGGACGTCCGCGCAGCGGGAAATACTGTCAAAGGCGGTCAGGCGGTAGGTGCCCGCCCGGGTGGCGTCGTAAATAGCAGCGGTACTAATGGTGTCCGTACCACCTTCGTATGTCCACGAAAACTCCTGCCCGTTGGCCGAAAAACTTCCGGAGGCGTCGAGTTCCCGCACGGGGAAGTAGCAGGACAAGGGCGGGGTCGCGGGTGCCAGGGAAAGGGTCGAGGGCGAAATATCTTGCCGCACCAAGAAGGTGGTGTCCCGAAAACAGCCGCTGCGTCTATTCGTCACGGTCAGCGTTACCGAACCGCCGCAGTCAAGTGCAATGGTCGGGCCGTTGACGGGCTGCGGCAGACAGTCCCCCGTCCAGACGAAAGACAAACGTTCGCGGAAGGGCTGGAGGGTGTCCGCCGACAGCAGCAGGCTGGTAGTGTCGCAGTTCAACAGCTGGTTGCCGCTGATGCGCGTAATCGGCGTCAGCGTATCGATGCCGATGGTGTAGAAGGTGTCGATGTCACAACCGGTGGCCGGGTCTTCGATGGTCAGGGTATAGGTGCCCGGCGCGTCGACCACGATCTCCCGCCCGGTGGCCGGGCCGACGATGTTACCGCCCGCCGGTGCCGTCCACCGGTAATCGTAGGCCGGGCCGTTCGGCAAGGTGGTTGCCTGGATGCCCAACGTCGGGTTCCTACAGGAGATGAAGGCACAATCCACGTCCTCCGCTCCATTGCACTGCACCCGCGTGAGCGCCAGATCCGGCGTAACGTCGATCCGGTAATCTTCAATTAAAATGCTGTCTTTTACCGTACACCCTACGTTTGGATTCTCCACCGCGTTCGTCAATTCGTAGATGTACAGCCCGGCGGAATCCACCGTATACCGTCGGAAAAAGCTGAGATCCGTACCGTCTTGATCCGTCCAAACGCCCCGGTTGGTGAAGCCGAAAGTCGACCCGGCCGCATTTAGTTCTATCGTCGGCTCATCACAGCTCAGGCCGTCGGCGTGGGGCGCGAAGACGATCATTGGGTCGATGACGTTCAAATTCAGGTTCACCGTGGAATCACAGCCGTTGAGCGCTAAGATCGTCCGCGTCACCATCTGCCCGGTTGTGAATTGCTCGCTACCGATCCTGAAAGTATCCCCGGCACAGATAAAGACCGTCGTATCAGCTATAATCGGTGCGGCGAAGCTCAGGTTAAGGGTTACGATACTGTCGCAGCCCTGAAAAGAGGCTACGGTATCTACAAAAATACCCGGCATATCGTAGACGTTACCCCCCTGGACGTAGACGCTCTCGGCGCAGATCGTCGTGTCCACGTCCGCGAAAATTTCGGTTACTACATCAAGCGTCAAGTTGACGATGCTGTCGCAGCCCGCCCGGCCCACCAGGGTAATTTGCCGCGTGCCGCTGGTGAAGTAATTGGTCCCGCCGATCAGGTAGGCGCTTCCCTCGCAAATCGTCACGTTCAGGTCCCTCGGTTCCGGGATTGGGTACAGGTTAACCGTTTGGCAGACCGAGGTCAGGTCACCGCAGAAAGCGGGCGTTACGGCGTCAAAATCCGCCCGCAGTTCGTCAAAATCAAGGCTGCCGTCCAGGTTCAGCTGGTCCAGCTCACCGGTGCGGTAGCTCAAACCACAAATCTCGTAGCTGCCCGCTTGCAACATGCCGAGGTTGGGGTCATCCTGCGTAAAGAGAATGGAATCGTTGCGCGCGATGACGTAGGTGTAATCGTACTGGGCAGCGTCCGGGCGCGGTTGCCGGTAGCGTGGTGGCAGACCCAGCGGCAGGTTGGGCGTCTGCTCGCAAAATTCGAGGTTCGGGATCGGTTGCAGCTCGCCCGCGTTAGCGAAGCAGCACGGCCCCTGGGCGTTAGCGTCGTCGCAAAATTCCAACAGCAGGTAGGTGACGCGACCGGACTGGCCGAAACGTTCGGTGTTGAAGCTGAACGTCCAGTCACCGTTTACCGGGCCGGTGTTGAAGTCCTCCAAGCAACCATTCGCCGGGTGGTAATCTCCCCGAAAGGTGCCGAAAGCCGACCAGTTGAAGGGAAAATTGTTGTTCCAGACGCCGCTCGCGCCGGGGTCCGGCTGAAAAGGTTCGGCGCAGCGATCGAAGTCGATGAACCAGCGGGTGAGGTTGGTGGGTGGCCTCGTCTGGTTATTGATGGGACCGATCAGCTCCACCGACTGTCCGGCCGGGCTGGTAACGGTCAGCGTAAAGTCGTAAACGTAGCTGTGCTGGAAGTAGACCGAAACGCCGCATAAACCCTGGCCCGCGTTGGCCAGATCGTTGTTCAGATAGTCTTCGATGTTGACCATGATGTTCGTCATGCCCTGATCGCCGATCGGTCTCGTATCGGTAAAACCACACCGTTGCCCCCAGGCAAGAAGGGGCAGCCCGCAGAGCAGGAGCAGATGTACGATTTTCAGGGAAGACATGGGGGTAGAACGCAAGGACGAATAGAATATTTGCAAATGTAGTGAAGTGCATGCGGATGAGTGTCAGTCTTTCATCAACCCGACACGACCCTCTTTAAGCCTAACGTCGACCTTTCCTTTAGTCAACTCGCCGGGATTGGTGATCAACTTGCCATTTTGACTGACCAGCGCGTAACCACGCGCCAAAGTCGTTTCCGGACGGAGGGCCGTCAAAAGGCCGGCGTAATGTTCCAGTTGGTCGCTGGTTGTTTTTAAGCTTCGGCGGGGAACGGTGTTTACGTCGCGCGCCAACCGGTCGAGGCGGTGTAGCTCGCTCGTCAGGGTGGCTTTGGCGGATTGCCGCGCGGCGGTGGACAACCGATCGAGGCGGGGCTTTTCCCAGGCAACGATCTGACGGCCCGACTGGGCGATTCGCCGGCCGAGTTGCAGTACGCGGGCTTCGGTCCGCGCCGCCCGTTCGATGAGGTAAACGGCGGTGGCCGTCGGTGTTTTCAGGCTTTGGTGCGCGACGCGGTCCAGCACCGTTTCGTCCGTCTCGTGCCCGATACCGACGATGACGGGCAGCGGGAACCCGGCGACGGCCCGGCAGAGTTGCTCTTCGTCGAAGGCGGCGAGATCGGTACGTCCGCCGCCGCCGCGTACGATGATCACCGCGTCGAAGGCATCCGGCCAGTTGCGGCGGATCTCGCGCAGCCGACCGGTAATTTCCGGGCTGGTTTGTGCGCCCTGCATGGCGGCGGAGAAGACCCTGGGCCTGAAGACATAACCGTAAGCGTTGTCCGTTAATTGCTGCCGGAAATCGGCCAGGCCCGCTGCCGTATCGCTGGAGATGACGGCCAGGCGTTGAGGGGCGAGCGGGAGCGGGAGCCCGGCGTTCCGATCCAGCAAACCGTCGGTCGCCAGGCGGTCGAGCGTTAACTGCCGCCGCCGTTCCAGTTCCCCGATGGTGTGCGCCGGGTCGACGTCCTCCACCACCAGTCGCAGCCCGTATCGCTCGTGAAAGGCCGTCGACACGCGCAGGCGGACGGACATGCCCTGTTGCAGCAGCCCATTCATCAGCTTGACGCCGTGCGCGCTCCGCAACTCCCGCAATTTATTTTGCCAGACGACGGCTTCCAACTGCGCCAGTATCCGGTCGGTTTCCGGGTCTTTTTGAACCAGGGTCAGCCAGTGATGGCCGCGTGAGCCGTTGGCCTGCGCAATTTCAGCGGCTACCCAAACGGGTTCCGGCAGGTTGAGCGCGAAGACGCGACGGATGAAGTTGGTAAGGTCGGCGAGTTGGTAGGTAGCGGGGGGCAAGGGGAGTTGGGCTGTTGGTCTGTTGGACTATTGGTCTGTTGGCGGGTGGTTCGCAAATATAGGGCATGGAGCGTACGGCTTGCCAACCCATTCAGCGATTGTCCCCGCTCCTTGCTCTGCATCCAGCGGCCCCGCCCTATTTTCGCCCCATGAAAGTGCACGTATACTACATCGGAAAAACCAGCGAAGCATACTTGCGGGAAGGCGAAGCGATCTACGCCAAGCGCCTCGGCCACTACCTGCCCATTACCTTCGAGGTGTTACCCGACGTGAAGGGCGGCGGCAAGATGACAGCCATCAAGTTGAAAGAAAAAGAAGGAGAATTGATTCTCTCCCGTCTGAAACCCGACGACGGGCTGATCCTGCTGGACGAAGGCGGCAAGCAGTACGGCAGCGTCGATTTCGCGCGCTGGCTCGACAAACAACTCCAGATGCCTTACCGTCGTCTCGTCTTTTTGGTCGGCGGTGCTTTCGGCTTTCCGCGGGCTGTTTACGAGCGCGCCAACGGGAAATTATCGCTCAGCAAAATGACCTTTAGTCACCAGATGATCCGGTTGTTCTTTAGTGAACAGTTGTACCGGGGAATGACGATTTTGCGGGGGGAAAAGTACCACAATGAGTAGTGTGGCAGAGGTATAGACGGTACTATTATGGACGATAGCAGCCGCCGCCACATGCGGCAGCTACTACCGTCCATAATCCATCAAACCGGCTGAAGAAACGTCTTCCGAATATTCGACACCGAATTCGCGTACTTTTCCTTTACTACCATTTCCTTCCACTCCGGATGGCTACCGAAAACGGACCAGTTAGCGTTACGCTCCTCCATGTTTTTGAAATGCAGCATGTAGACCAGGCTGGGGCGGTACGGGCCGGCAATCATCTTACCGAAGAAAACCGGATGTAGCCCAACTTTTAAAAATAGCGGGATCTCCTCATCGTTAAACATTCCGATCTTGCGGCGCACCGCATCTTCGCTGTAGCCTTCGTACGTACGCAGTTCGAACAGGCCGGCTTCCGCGCTCGGGTCGAAGACTTTGGGCATACCGGTGAAGGCGTGGAGTAGCTGTGACGAGAAGCGGTTATACACTGGTTTACCAGCCGGTACGGCGTTGTACTCCTTTGCCGCCTCCCGATACTCAGGGTCGGCGTTAAGGTGCTGGCAGCTGACGTAAGTAGCCGCGTCCGGATAGGCGATCAGAACCCAGATCAGGGCGGGTTCGGCGTCCCCCGTTTCCTTCATCACGCGAACGGTGGGGCAACCCCGGCGCAGCAGTGTGGGTTTGAGCGCCCCTTTCAGATAATCCAGCAAAACACCGCGACCGCTGCCGCCGAATTTAATCTCGTAAGTGCGTAACTCGATCAGTTGCCGCTCGTCCGGGTCAGCACCGCCGGTTGTAGCCCCTAGGGCGAAAGGAAGTGCGGCGGTGCCGGCGGCGGCCAGGAATTTTCTACGTTGCATGGTTTGGTCTGTTGGTCTGTAAAAATGGTCCAGGGCTTAACTCCAAACCGTGTCGAAGATATCGGTAAGTTCTTTCACGGTAAAGGTGGTCATTAATCACCGGTATTTACACCATTAGCGGATGATGCCCCACAAGACCACCCATCACAAGACCACCAGCCTACCCGCTACTTGGTTCGTTTCTTGCGTAGCACTACCTGTCGCCGTTCCGCCTTGCTCACGTCCACGAAGAACTGCCGGTAATCTTCATAGGCTTCGGCGGGGAGTTCGGCGGGCGTGTACTTGAGCGTTCTGATCCAGGTCAGGGAGTTAGCCCCTGTTTTAACCTCGGCGCGGTACTGCCCTACGGGGTGGTCGATCGTGGTTTTGGTTTCGCCCAGGCTTTCCACTCCCATTCCTTCCGGGAAGGTGATACGCACGGTGTCCACGAAAAAACGCGCGGTGTTGCGGCTGATCGGGAATTTGCGCTTCTCCAGCTTATCCGGCACCTTGTCGAAAGCATGGAACTTGTTGAGCGGCACGAACATGCGCTGTCCGAGTTTGCGAACGTAGCCGGGTACGGTCGTCGCGTAGGTAATTTCCGCCACCGGCGCGCTATCGTCGTAGGTCAGGGAATAGCCGTTGCCGGTATTATCGGGCAAATAGCCGTTACGTTCCAGCCACTCCTTTTGCTTCGTCTGGTCTTTCTCGGAAGCGGCATAACGGCGCAGCGTTTCCTGACTCGAGCCGTGGTAACGGCCGTGGAGGCGAAAGGCGGCCACTCCGGTTGCCCCGATCGCCAGGTCGGTCGTTTGCAGGTAGCCATTATCGGAAGCGCGGGCGGCGGGTGTTTTCACCAGTTTTCCACCTTCGGGCGTAACGTGCAACACGTTACGGTCGCCCTTTCCATCCCCGAGGTACCCCGTTGGCGAATAGCTGCTGGTACACTCCAGGTACATATCCTCTGACGGGACATAAAGGATCATATGGTTGAAGGCGGCGGTCGTAAAGCTTTCGTCTACCGGATAGTAAGAGCTATCGTTCCAATCCACCAGTACCCGGTAAGATTCCACACCGATTTCGGAGAGCATCGCCCCCATGTAATTGCTCAGGGCTTTACAATCGCCGTAGCGATTGGTTTCCACATATTCGGCGGAAAAGGGCTGCCAGCCACCAATGCCGAGTTGTACGCCGACGTACCGTGTCCGCCCCTGCATCAAGCGGTAAAGCGCGTTGATCTTTTCGCGGTCCGTCGTCAGGCCATCGGTGGTTTCGTGCACCAGTTCGGCGAGCGCGGACGGCAGTACATCCCGTCCCTCGATCAACTGGTTCACGAATTGACCGAACGTTTTCCAGCTTTCAGTAGAACCCTGGTAGTCGCCCGTGTCGAAGTTGCGCAGGCTGGTCCGCAGGTAAGGTAAGGTGACCGTAGCGGGCGGGGAAGCATTTTCTCCCTTAACCGCGGGAAGATTTTCCACCCGCCAGGCATGTTTGATACGGCCCTTTTCTTTCGTGGTCACCGGCTCGGGTAACAAGTTCGTTTTGTAGAGCAACTCATTGTCCGTCGGTACGTAAGCGGTATAGGTTGCGGACTCGACCGATCGTTCGTAGCGTTGGGGCGACCAGTGCGGGAAGGAGACGATACCGAAATTCGTCAGCTTGCGCTCGATCTCGAATTCTACCGTATAGGGGTAGGAAAGGTGTTCCAGGACGGTGGTCTGCACGCGGGAGTCCGTATAAAACTGACCGCCGGTGAGGTAACGCACGTCTTCGATCTCGTCCTTGCGGGCCGAGCGGACCTTCTTTCCGGCCGCGTCGTAGAGCGTAGCCTTAAAGCGGGTGATCTTCGAGTCGTTGTCGTAGAACACCACCAGGCGGTTAGCCCCCCCATGACCGTCGTCGAGCACGGTGATGACCTGGTATTCGGTAATGGTTGCCTGGTGGGCGGAAGCGACGTCGTAGATCAGGTCATGACGGCGAACGACGGCCTTAGCACCGGCCTTCAGTTCCACCGGTATCGCGGCGGCCGAAAAGTCGACGTCCTGACCGTTGAGCGTGAAGGCCGTGAGCAGTAATAGCGGGAGTAGGAGATGCTTCATTATTTGGCGCGCTTTAAGACGAGCGTAGTTTCCTGCAGGTCGATGATCATTTTAAACATATTACGCAGGGTGGCATATTCGGCGGCCGGGTACACCGTTTTACGGCAATTGACGGTGAAGGTAAGGGAAATCACTCCCGGCAACTGATCGTCCACCGCAAAGGTGCAGGACATGGTTTTATCGGGCGAGACCAGTCGCTGTGAAGTAGGCAACTCGTCCGCAACGTAGCCCTCCGGAAGCTTGATCTTGGTAATGTACCGCTGTTGCCAGGGGTAGCCGAAATCGACGGGATAAAGCCGTTGCTCTACATCCGCCAGCCCTTTTTCAAAGACGGGACAGATAATTGGTTGCACGTACAAAAAATCATCGATCGGCTGACCTATGGGAATTTTCAAAGCCATGTTGAAATTCAGCGGGCCGCTTTCCTCTTCCGTTTCTTCCACTCCATGTTTGTCCATTTCCGCTTCGGGGAAGGCTTCAAGAATGTCCTCCATCAGGGGAAACTCATTATCGTTTTCCATCTCTTCCAGCTGGTCCCGGCCGGAAACGGCGTAGTAGCCCAGCAGTCGGGACTTCAAAGCGACGTCCGCCATACCGTCTTCGCCCAGCGTCATTTCCGTGACGACGATCCGATTGGCTTTGCCACCCTGAACGTCGATCCAGTGTGGGTTGTCGGGGTTGGCTACGAAGGCGCGGTGGTTAAGGGCCCGAAAGCGGGGAAGCCCCATCGGCCGCTTGATGGTACTGGGATCCAGCAACACATCCTTCCCGTCCAGCTTCGCCTGGACCATGAGGTGACGAAATTGGGTCAGCAGCGGGTAGATCTCAATCGGTCCTCCCCCGTCGCGCAGGGGCACGAGCACCGGCTGAGCGGAAATACCCGCCTGGCGCAACAGGGCCAGCAGCATCACGCTCATCTCTCCGCTGCTGCCAGTGGCGGCCTCGAACAGCTTGTTGGGCGTGTTGTCCGCCGTCCAGCTGTAGTCGCCGTTCCAGGTGATTTTGCCGGTTACGAAGTCGTAAATGACTTGCGCCATTTCGGTTTCCATGGTCTTGCCGGCCAGCAGTGGTTCCACTTGTTTAAAGACTTTGTTACTGTTGACTTTATTATCGAACGCCTTTCCGAAACCGGGCCAGTCGTCCATATCCTTGGTCGATTCTTTCCAGCTGGAAAACACTTTCTGAACAATCTGATTGGGGTAGCTTACGGCCTTCAGCTGCATGCGCACCTGAGGTATGTAATCTGAAAAGTTGTTGACGTACGGCTGTTCGTCGTAGGCCGGCAGGTCACGCATCACCCAGCAAATAGCGGCGTGGCGGATGTTTGTGCTTCCGTAGTTCCGGTTGATGTTCGCAACATTCTCGTAGCTGTAACGGTTCGACCCGCTGGAAAGGCTGATGTAATCGAAGTACTGTGGGATAAAAGCGCTGTATTCCGCGTAACGGACCGGGATGCTTTCCTGGAAATAGTACCGGCTGGGAACAACGATGTTTTTATCCGATTTAACGTAGGAATATTCAAGAATAGCACCTTCCCTGACGCCGGGGAAGGTAAATTTATAGATACCGTAATCATCATCATAGTTCTCCCGGATGAAGTCGTTTTTCCGCAACTTCGTGGACTCACCGTCCGGGAAATGGATAATGGCCTGCAGCTGATAAATTTTTTCGTAATCGCGATTATAGGATAGCTCAACGTCGGCACGGCCGAAACTGGCTTCGGTGAGTAGTTTCACGCGGCGATGGCGGTACTCCTTCATTATCGGAGCACCACTGGGGTTTTGGATAATATCCATCTGGAGCTTGTCGAAAAGCACGTAAGCCTCTGCGGTAGAATCACCCGGTACGGCCATCAGGTCAGCGTCCGCCTGGGATATCTTACCGAATTTGATTTTGATTGGTTCATTATCCTGAGCGGAAAGAAAACCGGCGATGAATAACAGAAATAAGGTGGATGGGAAAGGCAATTTAAGGATCGTCAAAACAAGGTTTATTTATAGGGGTGATAAACAGGTGAGGGTGCGCCACGTACAATATTGCACAAGGAGTAATAACAAAGAACCAGGACGTAGCGATACGAATAACGCGCCGCGACGAAACACAACGGTTTGATTTTCCGCAGGACCGGAAAGATACAAAATGAGAGAATAATGGTGGGTGAACGCAGCGGTTTTCCTACGCCCGGTAATGGTCATCCACCCGCCGTTCCACCGGGTCGTTGAGCTTACCGACGGACTTACCGACGAGCAGGGCGACCGTCGCGTCACCCGTCACGTTAGCCACCGTGCGGCACATATCCAGCGGTCGGTCAACGGCGAAAATCAGAGCGAGGCCCGCTTCCGGAATACCCGCCTGGCCAAGTACGATGACCAACATCACCATACCGGCACCCGGTACGGCGGCCGAGCCGATACTGGCGGCCAGCGCCGTGGTAATGATGCCGAGTTGCGTCATCAGGTCGAGGTCCATACCGTAAGCCTGGGCGATGAAAACGGCGGCCACGGCCTGGTACAGACTCGTCCCGTCCATATTGATCGTCGCGCCGATGGGCAGTACAAAGCTCGTCACCTCCTCGTCTACGCCGAGGTGCTCCTCTACCCTTTCCATCGTCACCGGCAGCGTCGCGGCGCTGGAACTGGTGGAAAAGGCGAGCAACTGCGCCGGGCTGATGCCCTTGAAGAAGAAGCCGGGACTCATGCCCGTAAACACCTTCACCAATACGGGATAGACCACACCGATCATCAAACCGAGACCACCCAGCACACATAGGGAGTAATACAGCAGCGCCATGAACAGGTCCGCGCTCGGCGAGTCGACCACCAGGGCGGCGAGTAGCGCGAAAACGCCGTAAGGCGCCGCCATCATGATCAGGTCGATCAGCTTGAGCACCACCTCGTTGACGCCGTCGAAGAAATCCTTGACGGGCTTGGCTTTTGCCGGGTCGATCAGGATCAGGCCGATGCCGAAACAGATCACGAAGAAAATTACCTGCAGCATGTTGCCGTTACTGGTGGCGGCCCCGACGATGTTGTCCGGCACGAGATCCACCAGGGCTTGCAGCGGCCCGGCTTCGCGTTGTTGAGCGGCGGCGGAAATACGCGCGCCGGCGTCGGCGGCAAAATCACTCAAAAGACTGTCACGGGTACTTTCGTCGAGGCCGCGGCCGGGACCAACGAGGTTGACGATGCCCAGACCGATGATGATGGCGAGCACGGTCGTACCGATGTAAATCCCGATCGTCCGCCCGCCCATCGCGCTCAGCTTGGAGATGTCTTTCAGGTCCGTAATGCCCTTGATGAGGCTGGCCACGATCAGCGGTATAGCGATAAGTTTCAGACTGTTGATGAAGATGGTACCGAAGGGCTTTATCCAGTCCGTGACGAATTCACCCCAACCGAATTGGTTAGCGATCACGCCGAATACGACGCCCGCCGCCATGCCGATTAGAATCTTCCAGTGTAGCCCGAGGTTCTTCATTTTCATCCCTATTTGGCCGGAAAATAGCGCGGAATTAGTTGGCCCGCCAAATTTGTTGTCACCGGAGGCTGGGTTTAGGTGGTAAAACAGCCTTTTCGGGGCGGAGATCGCGGGTGGAAAGGAAGTGGCAAAGCCGTAGGTTTACGCCAGCCAACACCCATCTTCGGCTGCCCGCTAAAAACTTTCCACCCATGCATGCCCCCGCGTCCCAAACCCTCCACGGCATCCTGCGCGCCGCCGCCCGAATGCTGAATGACTTCGATGAAGACCGCTTCAGTCGTCGCCCCGCCCCCGGCTAATGGTCACCCCAAGGCAAACCCTCGGTATGCCGGGCGTAGACTATCTCTTTCACCTTATACATCATCCGTGGCGGATCGACCCGGTGTTCAAGGCCGAATGCTAACGCGGGGTCGACCATTTTTCGCTTACCTTAGTCATTAATGGAACACAGCATTCGCCCGGCAACGGAAGGTGACGCCACCACCATCGCCACCGTATTCAATCACTACGTCGCAAAGGCCACCATGGTGTTGCTCCCGCGCAACGCGGAAGATTACGCTCCCCTCATCACCAACGAGCGGGCCGCCGTATTCGTGGCGGCCGATGCGGACAACCATGTTTCAGGCTTCGCTTACGTCAAGCCTTACAGCGACCGAGGCGGTTACGCGCTCGCCGGAGAAATCACCATATTCCTTGATCCCGAACTTACCGGAAAGGGGCTGGGAGAAGCACTATACGCGACGCTCATGCCCGTCTCCGACACCTTGGGTTACCGCCACCTGACGGCCAGAATATGGGCGAACAACGCGGGCAGCATACGATTTCATAAACGACACGGCTTCCGGCTCGTCGGCACCCAGGTGGGTATCGGTCTGGTGGGTGATAAGCGGATCGATACGGTAATTATGGAGAAAGTCTGGTGACGTGTCGTCGATTTACCAGCCATTAAATCTCCATCCCCGAAATGCCCCGTACCTTACACCGTCTTGCTAAAGTAATTCTCATGTATCATTATTTCTTTGCGACCATCCTACTTCTTTCTTTTACGCTTCACGCTCAGAACTCTTACCATGTACCGACCGAGATAAACAATGCCGGTCGTTGGGTACGCGGCGACGCGGCCCGGGGGGCCACGATGGATACCCGTATCCTCATTTACCAGCACGCCGGGGCGGAGCTTGTCCTCTCCGGTGGTAATACCGGTCAGGCCAACACTTTAAACGGCGCGGGGCACTATGACCTTAACCGTGTGGTGCGCGTTGTCGGCGACACGCTCTTTCTGGAACTCCCGATCAATAACAACTACGACCCGGCTCATACTCAAATCGTCCGCTACGAAAGTGCGCCCGAGGTGATCGTGACGGGCGAGGTAGCCGTCAGTCAAGCGTTCGACGGGCGGCTGGGCGGCGTTAACTTCATCGCCGCGGACGACCGCCTCACCCTGTCCGAAAACGCCGTCGTAACGGCCGATAGAGCCGGGTTTCGGGGCGGCGTGGGCACGTTGTCTAACAGTCAGTGTAACCGGCTAACGGTTGCTTCGGGGCTGACGTACGGCGAGGGCAACTGGCTGGGTTCCTCGCGCGGCGAAGGTATTGGCGGAATCCCCGATGGGCAGCCGCTGGGACGGGCCCAGGCGGGGAATGGCGGCGGTGGCGGCAACGACCACAATGCGGGCGGCGGCGGCGGAGCAAACGTAAGCTTCGGCGGTGGCGGCGCGCGCAACATCGTCATGGGCCTTTTCAACAACGCCTGCCGGGGCAACTTCCCCGGACGGGCGGGTGATGGCTTACCGGCCGGCGGCGACCGCTTGTTTTTCGGCGGTGGCGGCGGTGCGGGTCACGCCAATAACGTCATGACTGCCGAAGGCGGCAGGGGCGGCGGCCTAGTCGTCCTTTGGGCCGGAGAAATCAAACTGACCGAAGGTAGCCGCATCGGCGCGCGCGGCGCGGATGCCCCCGATATTTTTGGTGACGGCGGCGGCGGCGGCGGCGCGGCGGGTACCATTCTGTTACTGACCGGCCACCTTAGCGGCCGGCCGGCCATCGACCTCAATGGTGGCCAGGGCGGCGACGTCGATAACCCGCCCACCAGATGTTTCGGGCCCGGTGGTGGCGGCAGCGGAGGTCACTTCGTTAGTGCATCCGATACGCGCAGCGACTTCCAACCTTCCGTAAATCGCAGCCCGGGCGGCTTCGGCAGGCGCCTGGGCTCCAACGAGTGCGGGCCCAACGACGAACCCGCCGGAACGGGAGAAGAAGGTGTCATCACCACCATCGACCCGCCCATTGTTTTCCCCGGCTTCACCGCCGATAAAGACACCATTTGCGGTGCGGACCAGATCCGCATCACCGACCAAAGCGCGGGCGCGGACCAGGTAACCTATAGCGTCATTCCCGCCGACGACGCCTTCGCGGTCAGCTCCATCGGCAGCAACGGCCTGGTGGCCTATGACGGCTCGGTCGCCGGTGACTTCCAGATCGTGCAAAGCCTTACACTGGACGGGACCGTTTACGCCGGCGATACGGTGGACATCGTAGTTTACCCCGCCGCCAACACCGACGGCGCGACGCTGACCGTCGACAATGAATTCGTCAACGTTACGATCAGTAACCCCGCCGACTTCATCATCATTCGCTACGATTTTGGTGACGGGACGGTAATCGAAACGGACGAAAGTAGTATAGATCACACTTATGCCGAAACCGGTAATTACGAAGTGAGCGTCACCCTGACCAACGCGAACTGCGGCGACCTTTCGGTCATTGACGAAACCGTCCAGGTGGGGGAATTCGTCAACGCCGACATCAGCGTCAAATCCGCCGAAGGCTGCGCGCCCTACGAATTGATCGTGACGGATATCAGCACGGGAACGTACACCGACCGCGCCTGGAATTTTCCCGGCGCGACGCCCGCAACCTCCAACGAGGTGCGACCCCGGGTGATCTATGAAACGCCGGGGGAATACACGGCCTCCCTGACCCTGCTGGATGCGGTGGGTCGGGATACCTTCGCCAGTATCGCGGTAACGGTCATCGCCCGGCCGGTGGCGGATTTCAGCTTCGAGGTAGATACGGCGACGGCGGTTTTCAGCAGCCTGTCAATGGACGGGGGTAGCTATGACTGGGACTTCGGCGACGGCAACGGCAGTCGGGCGGAAGACACGCTGAATACCTACGCGGCAACCGGCGTTTACCCCGTCACGCTGATCGTGGCCAACGGGCCTTGTCGCGACACCATCACGCAAGAAGTCAGAATCGATGTGCTGAGCGACGTTCGCGAGTTGTCTGAACTCGGCGTCAGCCTTTACCCCAACCCGACCACTGGCGTGTTGCACCTGAGCGGGCCCGCGAAAATCGTCAGCGTCTTCGACCCACGCGGGCGACTGTTGACCATACCGGTCAACAATGACCGGGTAGACCTCGGCGTACTGCCGGTGGGCATGTACGTAGTGACGGTCAGGGTCGGCCGGCGCACGTACTCGGTTAAGATTTCCAAACAGCGGTAGGAAAGCAGCAACAAGGTTTCTTGATCCTCATGCGGCACCCGCGGCTCCGGCTTAAGTGGGAAGTGAGAAGTGCTGCCGCTGTTATATGCGGCAGCACTTCCCACTTAAATACTTCCCACTTTCCACTATATCTTATAGTGAAACGTTCCCAGCATATAGAAGCCCAGCCCGTCACTCGTCGTTTCCGTCGTCACGAAGGGGCTGACGGAGCGCCGCACGATCTTGTTCTGATCGAACACATCGGAAGCGGAGATGCGGAAGAAATGACGCTGTTTGCGGAAGGGACGAATCTCCAGGCTCAGGCGCAGATCGGGTACACTTTGCTGAGCGGATAATTCGGAAGCCGCGAATACGCTGTACAGGAAGCGACTCTCGAAGCGCCATTTCTCGCTTACCTCCAACTCGAACTGGGCGAGCCAGTCGTGCGTCGTCTGGCTAACGTCGGCACTTCGAACGTTATCGCCCGCGAAGGTATTACTGAAGCGATTGAGCGTATAGCCTACTTTCAGGTAGCTGTCCTCGTTCAACTCCGTGGTCAGGTTGCCACCGATGCTGGTGCTGATGGAGGTGTTGAGTTGTTGAACGTCGTCAACAAAACCCGTGCCCCGGCTACCGTTCAAGCCGCCCTGTATCCGAAATTCGCCGTTGATGGCGTTAATGCCCACGGTGGTGCCAAAGTTGGCGTTGCCCTGCCAGGCGTGCCCGACGTTGATGGTGCGGAACAACTGCTGGCCGTCGGAGAAGCTCACGTCGTTGCCGAAGGCGTCGTCCGTGTAATTGATCGAAAAATTCGCGTTGGTGCTAACGGCGCGAAACTGGTCGTTGAACCAAAGGAAAGACCGGACTCCGTAATTGCGGGCGGGGTTCAGATCAGGGTTGCCCAGTGACACGCGGCCGCTCGCGTTCGGCTCGGCGATGGTTTGCAATTGGGAGATACCAGGCGCGGAAGTGCCGGAGCTGAAGTTCATACCCCAGATGCCCTTCTTATAGCGAATCCGAAGACGCGCAAACGGATTGAGATAGTTGAAATTATCGTCCCGCAGCTCGTCGCCCGCCAGCATCAGATTGCCGGATTCGTAGCCCGTACCGAAAGTAAGATTACCGCCCTTGCCGAAATTGTGAATGAGCGAGGCCCGCCCGTCGATCGTGGACCAGGTGCGGTCCAGCAGGTTGACGGTGGTCGCCTCACCCAGCCGGAAGCGGTAGTCGCCCTGGTCAAAGTCCCTGCCGTAGTTCGTTTCCAGACCGAGCCGCCAGTTTTTACCGATCGGTTCCTGGAAGCGGGCACCGATGCCAAAGTCGAGGGTGTTCGTCCGGCGGTTCTGAATTTGTTGTCCGTTGACCAGCGCGCCGGGAATGTTGAGCCCCTGGCCCAGCCCTTCCGTCAGCAGGTCGAGATCGCTGTTGTTCTCACTGTAGCCGGCGTTAGCGTTGAGCCCGAAGGTACGTTTGGCCTCACCTCCGCCCCGACGCCCGCGGCCGCCACCCCGGTTGTACCGCATGGTGATCCGGCCGTTGGGCCGTTCGCTGTCGTTGAGCTCCAGCACGTTATAATCGTCTACTTCCGCGCTGGCGTTTTTGATCAGCGTTTCCGCCTGGGTGCGGTTGCCACCACCTGCCACAACGCCCGTACCCTCGATGGTCAGGCGAGCCGTGGAATCCAGCTTTTGCCGAAACTCGAAACCGAGGCGATGACTGTACTGGCTGGTGGCGTTGCCCTCCATCGTCTCCACCACGCGCTGATCATTGGCGCGGTTAAAGGCCTGCAGGCTCGTAACGTTTTGCAACTGCGTGCGATCGAACAGCGCGTAATCCGCCGTTAGCTGTCCGTTCTTGCCGATGGAGCGGCCGAAGTTGATGCCCGTCGCAATGCTGCGATTTTGGCCCGAGGCACTGCCATTATCGAGTGGCAAACCCGTATCGATGCCCCCCCAGCCCCGGTATGCCCCCCGGCCGGAGCTGCCGTTGAAGCCGGAAATCTCATCACCGGAAAAGCCTACCCGGTTGACGTTATTGACCGTACCTAACAGACCGATCTGGGTCACGTCGCTGATGCGGAATAATTTTCCGCCCGCCTGGTAGCGATCACTCGTACCGTAGCCGGCGTAGACCTCACCGAAGATCTTGGCCTTGAATTCGTCCTTCATCTCCAGGTTGACGGTCATGTTTTCCGTACCGTCGTCCACGCCGCTGATTTCTTCCGCGTCGGACTTTTGATCGAAGACCTCCACGTTGGTGATGGCTTTGGCGTCGAGGTTCTGGGTGAGCAGCGTGGAATTGCCGGCGAAGAACGGCTTTCCGTTGATCATCACTTCAGAGATCGGTTTGCCCCGCCAGGTGATCTGACCCGCCGCGTCGACGCTCATGCCCGGTAGGCGACGGATGAGGTCTTCCACCACGGCATTGTCCCCGACGGCGAAAGCTTCCGCGTCGTACATCATCGTATCGCCTTTCATGCGGATGGGAATGCGGTCCGCCTTAACCTCCACACCGTTGAGGAAGAAGCCGGCCGGGTACATTCTCAAGTCGCCAAGGCCGAAGTACTGGTCGTCCGCCGTAACGTCGATCGTCTGGTCCGGCCGCTCGTAGCCCAGAAAAGTGACGCGCAGCAGGTATTGACCGGCGGGCACGTTTTGCATCCGGAAAACGCCGTCGTTATCGGTGGTCGCAAAGCTGGTCAGCAGGCTGTCTTGCGCGCGCAGCAGCACCGCGTTGGCCCCGGGCAGGGTCGTGCCGGTGGAGTCCATCACCGTAGCGACGATCTCCGCCTGGGCGGAAAGAGTGGTCGAAAAGGCGTAGAGAAAAAGGATCGGCAGGAAGTGTTTCATGATGGGGCTGGGAAAGAGTGAGGCTAAGTGAATGGAGGCTGGATCGCTCGTCGGCCGACACGCGACGCGGGACCTGGGTATGCCGCCGAGCGTAGGCTATTGTTATCCACGGCCCCGCCGCCAACTTCGCATCCGCCGCTCCCGCATTTCCCGGGCGCGTTTCATCTGCTTGTCAAACTCCTCGCGGGTGATGATCTTTTCGTCGGCCGGTTTGGTCATATCATTTTCTGCGTTGGGCTGCATGGTCGTCATTTTGTATTCGGTGGTGCGATTATTTTTCTGCACCTTGAGGTAAACGATGGCACCCGGCAGGCCACCGTAACCGCGCGGGCCGATGCCTAGCGGGATGCTGGGCGTGAAGTAGGCGGTCAGCGTATCGCCCTCGATACTGACGGCGGTGGCGAGTTGGGTAGGCAACGGGATTTCCTTCATGCCCACTTTCATCTTGGCGATGTTCCATTCGGGCGCGATCCATTTGTCTTCCATGATGAAGGACTGGTCCATCACCTCTCGCCGGTCGGTCACTGTACTGTCGGCCATGCTGGTGTAGAAGACGTCGGGATTTTCCTGGTTGCGCCCCCAACGGCCACGGCCCGGGTTGTCCGACGGCAACTGGGAATAGCTGAACGCATCGGTGGAAAATAACAGGCGGCCGGTGCGGTCGAATTCGCCGTCGGCCATCCGCTTCCTCATTTCGTCTTTACGATCTTTCGGCATCCAGTCTCCGAACTCGAAGGTGTAAGATTCATTGTAGTCTATGGTGCCGCCGGTGATCTGGGCGGCGAGGGGAGTGAGGCTCGCCAGCAAGGCGAAAAGAAGGATACGGAAACGCATGGGGTTCATATTTATAGCAGTAATACCACGAAAAACGACATTTGTTGTAATCGATACATTCACAATTCAAAACGTCTTTCGCGGTTCATGGTATTTTTTAGACGTTCCGTTCACCACTACGTTTAGTTTAGAATCTGCCGCTTCATCATCTTTTTGCGCTTGGCGTTTTCCTTTACGAATTTCTGCGTATGCGTTTTCGTCGTCCATTTTTACTTCAAATTCATCGGTTTGCGGGTAACTGATGGTGCCGTACCGTACCTGCGAATAGAGCGTGCGGGTGAGGAAAAGGAACAAAGTGGTCACTATTGTTTAATGTCTGATGGAGTTTAAAGATTTGGGCGGGAACGCGGGTACAAGGATGGTTTTGGGGCCGCGCCTTGTTCGATCCTCAAATGTAGGTGCGCCGCCGTCCGCCCCGGCTTAACCCCGGCCAAAGAGGGTTAAATAAGGTTAACCCATAGGGCAACATGTGACCCTGGAAGCGTTATTTGTACGTATGACCAAAATGCGCTACACCTTCGTCACCATCATGCTCCTGCTCACCGGGCTGTTGGGCGTGTGGTGGCATCAGTCTTATCAACGAGACAAAGCCCAGCTGCGCGACCGGGTGGAGCGGGACCTCGACGACCTGCTGATCAATGAAGTATTCCGTAAGGCGGTGCCCTACTTCATGAAGGACGGCCCCGTATGGGAAGGCGGTAGCCAGGAAGAGCGGGTAAAGCGCAACAAGGTTTACCTCAACTACTCGCTCAATGAACTACGCCGCAACACGAAGGTGCTGATCGAGCATTACCCGGAGCCGACCCGGTTCAATCCTTTCCCCCATCCTACCATCATTGAGCGATCCATCGAGGCCTATTCCGGCAACCGACCCAAGTCCATCACTATCCTGGCCAAGCCGTTCAAATCGGACAGCCAAAGCCTGACCTTCCATTTTCAGGACGATGGATTTACGCTGGAAAATATGCCCTTTGAAGTACTCGACACGATCAGCGAACGCTACGGCGTCAACCTGCGCAAGGTCGGGGCCATCGGGGTGCTCAACTCTACCGCAACGCACGACCGAACGATGCGGGTAAAGTCCGAACTGGTCAATAAAGGCCCGAAGAAAGACCCGACCTACTTCGAGGTGATCGACTACCGCTCGACCATTCTGCTCGGTTTGCTGCCGGAACTCTTTTTCGGTTTCCTGCTGTTCGGAGCGACGGGCTTTGCTTTCGCCACCGCCTACCGTAACCTTTTCGAGCAGGAGAAGCAACTTCGCCAGAAAGACGCGCTGGTTGCCAACGTGGCCCACGAGTTGAAAACGCCCATCGCCACCGTCGGCGTTGCGCTCGAAGCCCTGACGATGTTCGGTGCCGACGCCGACGCCGCCCGCCGCCGGGAGTACCTCGCCATCGGTCAGTCCGAACTGCAACGGCTGGACCAGATGGCCGACCGCGCCATCGACTCCCTGCAAGCCGGGCAGGACCTCGCCCAGCGCATCCGCCCTCGGCGCACTGACCTGACGACGGCCGTGCGCGATGCCTGGCGCGGCCTCGCCCTCCGCTACCAACTCCCCGAGTCGAGCCTGAAGATCAGCACCTACGGCTCCGTCGAGGCGGAGGTCGACCCCCACTATTGGCATCACCTCGTGTACAACCTGCTCGACAACGCCTGCAAATATGGCGGCACTCCACCCGAGATCGAGGTGGTCATCGCCGGCCGGCCCGGGGAAACCGTCATCACCTTCACCGACAACGGGCCCGGCATTCCCCGCTACGAGCGGGAGCACGTTTTCGAGCGTTTCTACCGCATCTACCGCCCGGGCGAGGGGCATGCGGTGAAGGGGCACGGGTTGGGGCTCACCTTCGTCCGCCAGGTCGCCCGCGCGCACGGCGGCACGGTGGAAGTGGATGATGCGGAGAGCGGCGGCGCGCGCTTTACGGTTAAACTAGTTCGTTAATTTGCTGGTCTTATGGTTCTATTGGCTAACCCCTCCACGGAACCGCTTTGTCACCACATGACCAATAGACCAAATACGAGAATCAAGAGCTAAATCTAAGGCAGCCAGAACGGACGTTTGGAGGTAGCGTGTCCGATATTCTATTTTAGCCCGGACGCTTGGAGGGTCACCTCACCGACTTCGTCAGGTGAGGCGAACGCTCCAAGGTCCTAACCACGT
>ENA-ORXT01001376-ORXT01001376.1-marine-metagenome-genome-assembly--contig:-NODE-1376-length-33079-cov-7.451942_pt1 | contig 33079 bp, 27 predicted proteins | sample MGYA00237868_ERZ511482 | MGnify/ENA metagenome assembly ERZ511482 | reverse complement strand
AAATTGGATGCGGATCCTCACTTGTTTTTTCTCCAACGATATCCATTGCATCATAAAACAATTTGAAGGCAACACTTTTCTTTCCACTCCACATAAGATTGTTTACAAAACGAGTCACTAATGGATCGTTAAAACGTGGGTCTGGAGCAAGATATCTTTTTTTCGCTCTGGCTTTTCTCATGTCTGCTTATTTTTTAGGTCTTTTAGTACCATATTTAGAACGTCCTTGTTTACGGTCACTAACACCAGCTGTATCGAGAGAACCTCTTACAATGTGGTAACGCACCCCAGGCAAATCCTTTATCCTTCCGCCTCTAATAAGTACAATCGAGTGTTCTTGCAAGTTGTGACCTTCTCCTGGAATGTAAGCGATAACTTCTTTACCGTTTGTCAACCTCACCTTAGCAACTTTACGTAAAGCAGAGTTGGGCTTCTTTGGCGTTGTGGTGTAAACTCTTGTACACACACCTCGTCGCTGTGGACTACTGTCCAATGCTTTAGATTTACTGGGTGTTTTAATGACTTTACGTCCCTTGCGAACCAATTGTTGTATAGTAGGCATCTATTGTATTTTATGTTATGTAAAATCGAGAATTACAAAATTCTTAATCTTACAAAGACTTTATTTTAAAAACGTGAAATTAGAAGGTGGTATTCCCTAGTGAAGTATTGCTACTCAACCAGCGGGAAGGAGTTGGTCAACCAACTATAGTGCATATTTACATTAATGCCACCTTAACTTCCATACATTGAATTTAAAAGTATTTTAATTACTTTTTCAAATTGGAGTGCAAAATTATAACTTATTTATGTATTAGCAAAATATTAAACGCTTTTTTATTAAGTTTTTTTGTTGCAATTGGTTTTGAGAGGAACACTATGATTTACAAAAGGAGGGTGAAAGCTGGTCCACCAAGGTAGAACCTACAGCAATTCTCGCTTTAGAAAAAACACAAAACAGAAATGTTAGCGAAGGTCGCCCCCGTCCAAATTTTTCGGAACGAAGTGGAGAGAAATATCAGGAATCTCGATGAATTTTAGTCGAATATCATTAATATTCTGGTACGCCAGCCCGGCTGATATTTTTCTTCGTTTCACTACAAAAAATTCAGGAATGGCATGTTTTTTTGATATTTGGATTATAAAGCGAGTGTACTGTCTTTTTTGTATGAGATTGGCTTCCACAAAATTATCCGCACCTTCATGTAAAAAACGACAAAGAGTCATTTCATTAAAAACACAATTACAGGAACAGGCTAGAAGAATAGGACTGCTGAAACAGAACAACAATACCGTAAATAAAACTCTCATTGATAAAATATTTAGCAGTTCTAATAAAACAGAATCTATATAAATTGAGTTGGTTGTAAATATAAAAAGCCCACCTTCTGCTAAAGCAAAAGATGGGCTTTTATAATAAAACCTATTTTGGATTGACACAGGTCGGCTACTACTAGGTCTTTTGTTTACGTTTTTTAGCTGCTGGAAATAATACGTTATTCAGTATCAAACGATATCCAGGAGAATTGGGATGTAAGTTCAAATCCGTTTCTGGTTCCCCTACATAGTGGCGATAATCTTCTGGATCGTGTCCACCGTAGAAAGTAAAAAAGCCTTGTCCGTATTCACTGTGGATATATTTGGCATCTTTGGTTGCTTTACTTTCTCCCATAACAAGGATGTGTGATTTTACCAAGCTTTTACGGTAGCTGGTTGTTTGTCCCATAAAACCTTTGATGACTCTAGTATGACATTGCGTCAACATTGTTGGCACTTGATCCCATTTTGCAGAGAAGTCAAACAGGGTAAAAAAGTCGATGTTCTCTGGAACTTTAGAGCGAATGTCCGTAGCATCAATGGTTGAAAACTCGTATTCCATTGGGTTCATTGACAATTTAAAATCCTTAAAAGCAAAAGTTTTATTATAATCGACCTTAGATTGAGCATCTCTGTCTGGACCATCGCCATCGAACATACGATCGCAAATATCTACCCCTTCACACGCCAAAGAAATGTCATAAGTATCGGTCGCCGAACACATAGCAAACATAAAGCCTCCACCAATTACATAATCACGTATCTTTTGCGTTACCGCTAATTTCATTTGAGACACTTTTGTATATCCCAAGCGTATTGCTTTTTCCTCTTCATATTTCACCTGTTCTTGATACCAGTGGCGATTTCTATAGTTTCGGTAAAAACGACCGTATTGTCCTGTAAAATCTTCGTGGTGCAAGTGCAACCAATCGTATTCTGCAAGCTGATCGGTAAGAACCTCCTCGTCATAAATTTTATCAAAGGGAATTTCTGCATATTCTAAGGCAAGGGTTACGGCATCGTCCCAAGGCAAATCTGGGTGTCGTGGTTTGTCACTTGGTGTATAAACCGCAATTTTGGGAGACTTCTCCAATTTCACCAAATCCATATTTTTTTCAGGGCTGGCGATTTCTGTTAAAATGAGGGTGTATTGCGCATCGGCAATTATCTCAAATCCAACATTTCGAATGCGACATTCATCGGCTACGGCTTTGACATTGGTAACCGCAAAGCTACCTCCTTCGTAGTTCAACAACCAATCGACAGTACCGCCTTGTTCCAAGATCCAAAAAGCAATGCCATAGGCTTTTAAATGATTGGTCTGTGCGTCACCCATTTTGATTAAAATCATAGAGGCTTGCGCTGTCTGACCAATTCCTAAGAATAATAAGAGGAGAATTATTTTTTTAAACATATTTTTTTCTGTGTTTCGTATTATTTTGCTCAATGTTTGATGCTCGGTGCTCGGTGTTTTCTTTGGTTCGTCCTCTTTTTGCTCGATGTTTCTTGGTTCGTACTTGCTTATTTATTTCATACTAAGTAGTCTGACAAAAATAACTTAACAATTCTCTGTCATTCTTTTGGTGACTTAATTGTTGTGATTTTTCCACGTAGCTAAGGCTATGCGGTAAAATAACGCCTCATAAGGCACTCAAAATAATTGGCAGTTAATTGTCAACTTATTTTTGTCAGACTACTTATCTGCATTCAAAACTCGCCTATTGATTTGTATAAGTTGTAGTTTTCTTTATCAAAACAGACAAAGATCACTTTTATTATACTATTTGACTTAAAATTGGTTACAGTTTCCAAAGCTATTTTTGCTGCTTTGTCTTTGGGATATCCATAAATACCTGTACTGATGTTTGGAAAAGCGATGGTTTTTAGTTTGTTTTCCTCCGCCAATAGTAGACTATTTTCATAGCAACTCTTCAATTTCTCAGCCTCATTGGACTTGCCTTCATTCCATCTAGGTCCTACAGTATGGATTACTTTTTTAGCTAAAAGTTTACCACCATTTGTAATGACTGCCTCACCCACCTTACACCCTCCCTGTCGATTTCTAATTTTCATACATTCAGCTAGAATTTCTGAACCGCCCGCTTTATGAATGGCACCATCGACACCGCCGCCACCCAACAAAGAAGTATTGGCAGCATTTATAATGGCGTCTACGTCTAAAGTGGTGATGTCTCCTTGTAGAATTTCAATTTTCATATTTTAAAACAACAACAATTATATAAAAGATAAAGATAGCATAGTGTAGACTGCTAAAATGTTAATGGATTACTAAAAGTAGGAGTTTTGGGATGTTGGGAGTTTAGGAGTTTAGCCGTTATGTTTGCATTTGAATAAAACCTTCAGAGTTCTTAGTTTTAAAGAAGCTTAATTTTTTAAACTAAAAAACCTCTGAAGGATGATTAAAAGTAAAGATACACCATTAGATTTTACAGGACAAACCATTTATGTAGGTCTAGATGTTCATTTAAAAAATAGTCAATTAGCTATTTATGTGGAAGATTTGTTTTATAAAAACTTACCTCTACCATCAAAGGCATCACTAATTGGCGGCTATTTGAAAAAAGAATTTCCGAATGCCCATTACAAGAGCGTTTATGAAGCTGGGTTTTCGGGATTTCGAATGCACAAAGATTTAGTAGCTATGGGTATTGAAAACATAGTTGTTCACCCAGCAGATGTACCAATGGGACATAAACAAAAAGAACAAAAGACGGATAAAAGGGATGCCAAACAACTAGCTTTAAGTTTAAAAGCAGGCTTTTTGACACCTCTTTATATTCCATCGGAGAAACAACTTGCAGATCGATCACTGCTTCGGTATCGAGATAAAATGGTCGGTGATCGGAAACGTACTCGACAAAGAGTGAAAAGTTTTTTGTATTCGACAGGTGTTCCTATTCCAGATGAATTTGAACAAAGTCTATGGACCAGAAAATATATGAACTGGCTGAGTTCTATCAAATTTGATGAGCTTAGTAGTAGAAATGCGATGGATCATATGTTAACAAAACTGGCTAGTGATCGATTAGAAATACTAAAAATGAATCGAACATTAAGAGCATTGTGTAAAACAGACTATTATAAAACGGATTTCGAGCTCTTACTGTCCATACCAGGTGTGGGGTTATTCACAGCAATGCGGGTCTTGATGGAAATAGGCAGCATGAGCAGATTTGAAACCACAGACCAGTTGTGTAGTTATGCTGGATTAATCCCTAATAGTAATAGTAGTGGAGAAAAGGAAAGAAAATCTAGGATCACACATCGAAAGAATAAGCAATTAAGAACACAACTTATAGAAGCAAGTTGGGTCGCTATAAGAAATGACCCTGCATTAACCTTGTTTTTTCATAAAAAACTAAAACAAAAAGGAGGAGATACTAAAGCGGCTATTGTTTGTGTAGCACGAAAATTATTGTGTAGAATTAGAGCTGTTTTGGTTTATCAAATACCTTATCAAAAATCAAAGGCAAAATAAGTAAAAACTTAAGATGTATTCTTTTTTTTTGAAGTTGTATTTCATATATTTTTCACTAAATTTAAAAACAAATAAAGCATTTTTTTTAAAGAAGATAATTTCTAGTAAAACTGATGGCGACTACTTTCAACCCCTTGTGGCTTGGTTCACTATTTTAGCCTGTGGCGTCATCTTTACAATATCTAATAACGTTTTGTGGCATCTATATATAATATAAATGACTACTTATAGAAGGCTGATCTATCTCTTTGAAAATTAAGTTTTTTTGATATGCTGAAATGAATTATTTAAGGACAAAATTTGGAATGGTGATCTCGTTTCGAGAGCTCCTATCAAAAAAAAATTGCCTGAAATGTAAAAAAAGAGCCCTGAAATTTGGAATGCAACATAGAAGGGGTTTAGTGTCACAAAAATCAGGAGTTTCTTGCGGTGTATCAAGTACACAATAGAAAACTTCCTAAACCTCTAAAATACCAACACCCTAAAACAACCTCCCTTGCCCAGATTCAAAATCCAGCAACCATTCTTTTCGCCAAAGTCCCCCAGCATATCCCGTCAATTGACCATTACTGCCAATTATTCTATGACAAGGAATGATTACAGCAATAGGATTCGCACCATTGGCACTTGCAACAGCCCTAATGGCTTTTACATCTCCTAGTTTTTTCGACAACGCCAAATAACTCATTCTTTGACCAAAAGAAACCTGAACAAGCGCATCCCAAACTGTTTGTTGAAAAGGAGTGCCTACTGGTTTTAAAGGAATTGAAAAGCGTGTTTGCTTTTTGTCAAAGTAAGCTGCCAACTGTTTTCTGCTCTCTATTAAAATATCAGGACTATCTTTGCTGTCAACTCCACGATTTCCCCCTATAAAAGTGGTTTTTAATAAAAAATGGGCATCGGTTACTATTTCCAACCATCCCAATGGCGTAGACAAATAACATTGATAATTCATTTTATTTATTTTTGTGAAATAGACAAAAAACTAAGATAACAAAAATGCCTCAACCCATTATTGAGCAATATAAAATGTTGACTGGACACCAGGCGGCTATTTATGCACTAGAAGAGCAGTCAGGGACGCCCTTTTTCTTTAGTGCAGATGGTTCTGGGATGATCGTTCGATGGGATCTGCGAAATACGCAAAAAGCCGAAGTCTTAGCTCGGATTCCTGCCAACGTATTTGCACTCCGATTAGATGACGACAGCCAAGTCCTTTGGGCTGGAACACATCAAGGGGTGGTCTATCCAATCAATATTAAAGAAAAACAACTTACTTTCAATCCAATCAAATTTCCAGAAGCAGTCTTTGATTTTTTAATAACACCCAAATATTTACTGGCTTTGGGTGGAAAAGGAAACTTGTTCTTTTTATCCAAAGAAACAGGTGAATTACTGAATCAAAAAAAGATTAGTAACAAAAGCTTGCGCTCTGTTATATATATACCAAGTATTCAACAGTATATTATAGGCAGTAGCGACCACAATATCTATTGTTTTGATTTGAATTTGAATTTAATACAAATCTTAAAACAACATCAAAACTCCGTTTTTTCATTAACATATACCAATCAACATCTAATTAGTGGAGCTCGAGATGCTCACCTAGGAATATGGATACAACAAGACAATAAATGGGTGATAAAGCAATATATTCCTGCTCATTTGTCAACAATAAATGCGCTTAATTTTTTGCCCAATCAAGAACTGATTGTTTCGGCTGGAAGAGACAAAGCCATTAAGTTTTGGGACAGTCGTTCTTTTCAATTATTAAAGGTGATAAACAACCTCAAATCTAAATCACATACACATTCTATAAATACACTTCTATGGAAAGCAGACAGCCTGTTGCTACTGAGTGGAGGCGATGATCGCAATATTTATTTATGGACTGTGGATAAGTGATTTTTTGTGGAATTTTTACCCAATTGTTTCCCAAAATGATGGGTTTTCCCAATTTTGAACAATATTAAATTATATTACTGTGTAAATATTTAATTAACAGTTTTTTACGTGTTTGGATATAACGTATGTGTAAAAAAAAAGACAAAGTAGTATTAGTGGTAAAGACAAAACTTTTCCACAAAGTGGTAAAAAATGGCAAAAAATGGAGCAGAGTGTTGAAAAATGTCCTATTTTCGTCCTATATTTAGCGACTCGTTAGAAGAGGGTTAAAGAACTAACTTTTTGGAAAAGTGCAAAGGCTTTAATTGTTTGTACTAATCATTTTTTATGGGAATTGGTTTTATTGGTGAAATAGAGTGTAAAATAGATGCAAAAGGGCGCTTGCTTGTCCCCAAAGCATTCCAAAAACAAATGCCAAAGGAGGCAAATGATTGTTTGGTAGCTGTTTCCAACACTACAGGTAACTGTTTGGTGCTCTATACAGAGCCCAAATGGAAACATGTAATAGAACCACTTTTAGCCCTAAATGTTCAGCGTGAGGAAAATGTAGAATTGGTTCGTCGCTTTCTACAATACGCAACTACTTTAGATTTCGACGCACAAAATCGAATTATGATACCTAAGCGGTTGATGGATTTTGTTAGATTAAAAAAAGATGTAATCATGTTTGGCATGATTGACCGGATTGAATTGTGGGACAAACAGTTACATCAACAAGCAATGGAGACGGCTGGAAACAGACCGTTTGAAGAAATTAGTCAGTTATATGACGGGTATACAGGAGGGGAATCTCCATTGGTAAAATAAATTCAGGAGTTTTAATAAAACTTTGGATGATTTTACTTCTTGTATGTTTTCTCAAACCATTTTAGTGTCAGAGATATATTACGTCTGGTAACTTTTGTGGTTTGGGGAAAGTACCTTCACTTTTAGGTGGATTTTAAAACAAGTATGACGGAGTATCATCGCCCTGCATTACTTCAAGAAAGTTTAGAGGGACTAGCAATTATCCCCAATGGCATTTATGTTGACCTTACCTATGGTGGAGGTGGACATGGCAATGCTATCTTGAAGAAATTAACGGGGGGGAAGCTTATAGCCTTTGATCAAGATCATCAAGCTAAGGGCAATATTCTCGAAGACGAACAGCTGGTATTTATTTCACATAATTTTAGGTATTTGTCAAAGTTCTTGAGACTAAAAGGAATCAAGAAGGTAGACGGTATTTTAGGCGATTTTGGTGTTTCTTCTCATCAACTAGATACTCCCGATAGGGGGTTTTCTTTTAGATTTGGAGATGCTCCCTTAGACATGAGAATGAATAAGTCTGGGGGGCAATCTGCCGAAACCATTGCCAATACCTATTCTTCCGAAGATTTGAGTAATATGCTGTTTCAATACGGTGAACTCAGAAGATCACGGAAGATTGCTGATTTAATTGTTAAGCGTCGTAAACTTGTACCTCTAAGAACAACAGGAGACTTAATAACAGCTCTGCAACCATTGATTTCACCCAATAATGTCAAGGAATTGGCAAGGGTTTTTCAAGCCTTTAGGATTGAAGTCAATGAGGAGTTGGAAGTTATAAAAGAAGTTTTAATGCAAGCCGCCAAGCTGCTAAAACCTCAAGGAAGATTGGTTCTTATCTCTTATCATTCGTTAGAAGATAGGCTCGTGAAAAATTTTATTAGAACAGGTACTTTTGATGGGAAACCAGAAAAAGATTTGTTCGGAAATTTTGATAAGCCATTTAATGCGATTAATAAAAAGGTCATTGTTCCTTCAATAGAAGAGGTGAAAGCAAATCCTAGAGCCCGAAGTGCTCGATTGCGTATTGCTTCAAAAATTTAAAATTTTGATTGGTAAGAGTTTGATAATAGATAATAGCTCTATCAAACATTTAATGATTGGGCTGTGGCAAGAAAAAAATCTATAAAAGAGGCTAAAATCCAGAATCTGATGCGTCAGATTCCTTTTCTTCAAAAGTATAGAGGACAAGGACTGACTTGGATAATCGTTATGCTTTTTTCTATGATGTTTGTCTTGGTCTTTTTGAGCAATTATGTGGAAGCCAAAAGGGTTAAGCTCAGTAAGTTAAAAACAGAAGTAGAACGATTGAAATCTGAGTACATGCACGTGAACTCTGAATTGGAAAGGGACTTAAGCCCAGCAGTTCTATTGGAACGGACCAGCCAAAGTGGATTGGAGGAGTTTAAGGAACCGATTAAGGTCGTTGGCTATACGCCTGAAGAATATAAATAAAATTAATAAAAATTGACGCCTCGCCAGAACATACTTTTTAGAGTATATGTCGTGTTTGCAGTATTTCTGTTGGCAGCTGTATTTGCTGTTGGGCAGGTGATCAACATACAGTTCTTTGAATATAATTACTGGATTGAAAAGAAGGAAAAAAATGTTCGTCTTTCTAATATCGAAGGTAAAAGGGGAAATATTATTTCAGCCGATGATAAACTGGTGAGGACTTCTACACCTTATTTTGATGTGGCTTTTGATCCTATGGTGGTGCGTAAGGATATATTGGATAAAGAGCTCGATTCGCTTGCATCAAATTTGTTTTCTTTTTTTAAGAAAAAATCAAAGACGGCGTATAAGCAGCAAATTTTGCTTGCTCGAAAATCTAATAACCAATTTATTTCTTTGGGTAAAAATTTGGGATTTAGTGATGTAGAGGAAATGAGGAAATGGCCAGTTTTTAGGCACGGTAAAAATAAAGGGGGCTTTATTACTAAGCAAGAAGAAAGTCGTGTAAATGTCTTTGATAAAATGTTGTCGAGAACACTAGGACACCTTTCTAATGACGAGCCTGTATCTGGAATCGAGTTGGCTTACAACGATTATCTGCAAGGTGAAAAAATTCCCATTGCTGAATTTCGAACGTCGTCTCAAAATTGGATTCCTATTAAGGGCATCGAGAAATATCCAGACGATGGACAGGATGTTCATCTAACTGTGGATGTTGGTTTTCAATACATCGTTCACAATGCATTGCTCAATCAATTGGTAGAGTCCAATGCCGATTATGGTTGTGTGTTGGTTATGGAGGTGCAAACAGGTGAAATTAAGGCGATTGCCAATTTGGCAAAGTCAAAGGATAGAAACGAGCAGTTCATTGATGAATCTGATTATTTTGAAACCTACAATCACGCCATTGGTACATCAACCGAAACGGGTTCGACCATCAAAGGGGCAATGCTGTTGGCTTTATTGGAAGACACTGATCTGACTTTGGAAAGTATTGTCAATTTAGAAGGTGGAACAAAGAAATACCATGATAGATGGATGCGAGACGATCACCCTTCTGCCGAAGACGATGTGCCGCTTATTCAAGCGTTTGCCAAATCGTCTAATGTCGGTTTTTCTAAACTGATTTATGAAGCTTACAGGCGAAATCCTCAAAGGCTGATAAGCTTGTTGACCAAATTTGGAATTCTGGAAAAAACAGGCATCAATCTGATGGGAGAAGGAGAGCCTTATATGACTCATCCAAGCCAGTCGGAGTGGAGTGGTATTTCGCTTCCTTGGTCGGCAATTGGTTATGAAATCAAAACAACGCCTCTCCAACTTTTGGCTTTTTATAATGCCGTTGCCAACGATGGTATTTGGATGAGACCTCAGTTGGTTAAAGAAATCAAACAATACAGCGAAGTGGTAGAAGCGTATGAACCTGAAGCGGTCAAGCGAATCTGTTCTGTAGAATCTGCTCGCTTGGTAAAGGAAGCAATGAAAGAAGTAGTGCTAAGTGGAACGGCTAAAGGTATTCGGTCAAATTATTTGTCTTTGGCGGGTAAAACTGGAACGGTCAACTTAAATCCTCCAGAGATGAAGCAGAAAAAATATCAAGCTTCTTATGTGGGGCATTTTCCAGCAGAAAACCCACATTACTCATGTATAGTGGTTATTTCTAATCCAAGTGAATCAACTGGACGATACTATGGTAGTCAAATTGCAGCGCCTGTTTTTAAGGAAATTGCTGAGGGGATTTATGCAAGAGATACCGAAATGAAACGCCCAATCAACGAAGGAGGGAAAAAAGTAAAACTCGTTAATACGAAAACTAAAAGCGGATATCTACAAGAAATTGAAAGCCTCTGTGAATATTTTGACATTATATATGCTAAAAAAACAAGCAGCCCTTGGGCAGTCCCTATTGTGAAAAATGAGGTAGTAGAACTGGAAAGACGTCAGGTGAAAATAAAAGAAAGTGAAGTGCCAAATGTGATTTCTATGGGACTAAAAGATGCCCTTTATATATTGGAAAATGCTGGATTGAGAGTGGATTTTATAGGTAAAGGTAAAGTAAAATCACAATCTCTAAATCCTGGAACTAAGTTTGACGCACAACAGTTAATTGTTATAGAACTGGGTTGATTTTATTATTGAAAGGAACTTAGTAAGTTTCAAAATTCAACAAAAGTGTATTCGCTTATTAGAAAGAATATAAAATGAACAAGGAAAGAACCATTGCGTCATTGATAACTGGTGTTTTTGATGCCACAATAGTTGGTTCAACAGAAAAAGAAATAAATGGAATTTGTCTTGATTCAAGAGAAATTCAAAAAGGCGATTTGTTCGTGGCTTTGCCAGGAACCGTCGTCGATGGTCATCAGTTCATTGACAAGGCTGTATTAAATGGAGCAACATCCATTTTGTGTCAATCTATTCCAAAGGAGCAACACCAAAGTTGTACTTATATTCAAGTACCTGATGTTTCTTTAACATTGCAACACGTGGTAAAGCAATTTTTTAACGACCCCAGTAGTCAACTAAAATTGGTTGGGATAACAGGAACCAATGGGAAAACGACCATTGCTACTTTGCTGTTTCAGTTGTTTACTGATTTGGGGTATCACTGTGGCTTGATTTCTACTATCCAATACCAAATTGGAAGTAAAGTCTATCCATCTACACATACTACGCCCAACATCATTCAACTTAATAAGTTGTTGAGTAAAATGAAAGCAGACGGTTGTACGCATTGTTTTATGGAAGTAAGTTCGCATGCGGTTGCACAAAATCGAATTGGTGGACTCACTTTTGCGGGAGGGATTTTTACCAATTTGAGTCACGATCACCTCGATTACCACGGCTCTTTTGATGCTTATTTGAAAGCAAAGAAAACCTTTTTTGACAATTTGCCATCTACTGCTTTTGCGCTCACCAATCTCGATGATAAAAGGGGAATGGTTATGCTGCAAAACACCAATGCAAATAAGCAAGCGTATTCGCTTAAAAGACCAGCAGATTTCAAAGGGAAAATTTTAGAAAATACACTTGCAGGTCTCTATTTTCAAATAAATGGGCAGGAAATATATACGTTTATTACTGGGCAATTTAATGCCAGTAATTTATTGGCAGTCTATGGTACTGCTCATCTTTTGGGTGAAAATTCAATAGATATATTGGTGGCGATCAGTAAGCTCAAACCAGCAGAAGGAAGGTTTGATGTTATGACAGAATACCTGGAGAAAATCACGGCTATTGTCGATTATGCTCATACACCAGATGCTTTGGAAAAAATACTATCGACCATTCAGGAAATGCGTGCTCCTATGGCAAAGATTATTACGGTAGTCGGCTGTGGTGGAGATCGTGATCGAACCAAAAGACCCATTATGGCACAAGTTGCATTAAAATGGAGCGATAAGGTTTTACTAACGTCTGATAATCCTAGAACCGAAGATCCACAGGCTATTTTGAATGAAATGCAAGTGGGAATGACCGATGAGCAAAGAAAAAAAACATTGGTCGTCGCCAATAGACGTGAAGCCATCAATGCTGCTGTAATGTTGTCAAATTCCAAAGATATTTTGTTGATTGCAGGTAAAGGGCACGAGAAATATCAGGAAATAAACGGAGTGAAACATCCTTTTGATGATAAAGAAGTATTGAGGTCTTTATTATCTTAAATTTGATATAAAAGAACAAATTAGGTGCCGTACCAAGACTTCTCCATCAGGAGCGTTTGGCGGTCCGAAGGATAAAGAGAAAAACCACAATACAAACAGTTTAAAAAGGAATACTAAACCGAACCATAAAAAATGCTTTACCATCTGTTCCAATACTTAGAAGAACACACAAAACTAGCGGGTGCTGGTTTGTTTGAGTTCCTCTCTTTTAGGGCAGCAATGTCTATTTTGCTCTCACTAATCATTAGTCTACTTTTAGGTGGTAAATTAATCAAGTTTCTGAGAGGGCAACAAGTAAAAGAAACGGTCAGGAAACTTGGACTAGAGGGCGAAAAACAGAAACAGGGAACACCTACTATGGGTGGACTCATCATTCTAGGGGCTGTATTGATTCCTGTATTGCTGTTGGCTGATTTAACCAATATATACGTTCAATTGATGCTCTTTGTCACCATTACATTGGGAGGTGTGGGCTTTGCTGACGATTATATAAAGGTGTTTAAAAAAAATAAAGGTGGACTGGCTGCTCGCTTTAAGCTGATTGGTCAATTTACAGTTGGTTTAATATTGGGGACAGTATTGTTTTTTCATCCAGATGTAATCGTAAGGGAGGATGTTACTAGAAATCCTGATAAAGTTTTTATTGGTGAAGTAGAACGATTTGAAATAGATACAGACGATGGCAAACGCTTGATGGTTGATTATAAAACACCAGTAACAACCATTCCAATGGTCAAGGATGTCGAATTTGATTATAGTTGGCCGCTGTCTTGGTTGGGCGATGATTGCCACAAATGGGCTTGGCTGATTTTTATTCCGGTGGTTATGTTTATTCTGACCTTTATTTCAAACGGAGTCAATCTCACAGATGGAATAGATGGTTTGGCTACAGGAACAACTGCAATAGTATTTGCTACTTTAGGAATATTAGCGTATGTGTCTGGAAACATTGTAACCTCCGCATATTTAAATATTTTGTATTTACCCAATACAGGGGAGTTGTTGATTTTTTGTGCAGCATTACTGGGAGCTTGTGTCGGTTTTCTTTGGTACAACGCATATCCTGCTCAAGTTTTTATGGGGGATACAGGTAGCTTAGCATTGGGAGGGATGGTCGCTTGTTTGGCAATCATCATTCGAAAAGAATTGCTGATTCCAATATTATGTGGCATTTTTATTATGGAAAATATATCGGTCATCTTACAGGTTGGCTGGTTTAAATATACAAAGAGAAGATACGGTGAAGGAAGGCGGATATTCAAAATGGCGCCATTGCATCACCATTATCAAAAAATGGGAATGGTGGAACCCAAGCTGGTTGCTCGTTTCTGGATCATTGGGATTCTATTAGCGGTATTGACTTTCGTAGTCGGCTTGAAAATTCGATAAAAATCCATTTGAAAAATGAATTTTGAAGAAATAGAAAATATCTTTTTTTTAGGTATAGGTGGAATTGGAATGAGTGCCTTGGCTCGTTATTTTAATGAGCAAGAGAAAAAGGTCTTTGGATATGATCGAACAAAAACAATATTGACAGAAACATTAGAAAGCGAAGGAATCAACATTATTTATGAAGAAACAATTGATTTAATTCCGGCAAATATAGACTTGGTGGTTTATACACCCGCTATTTCTTCAAAAAGTAAATTGTTTACTTGTTTTTTTGATAAAAACATACCCTTAATAAAACGAGCAGCAGTTTTAGGGGCAATATGTAATCAAGGTTTTTTAATAGCGGTTGCAGGGACCCATGGAAAAACGACGATGAGTTCCATGATTGCACACCTGTTATACAGCTACGGTCCAGGTTGTACCGCGTTTATTGGTGGTGTTTTAAGCAATTATGGAACCAATTATTTAAGCAATAATAAAAAAATATTTGTCGTAGAAGCAGACGAGTACGACAGATCTTTTCATCAATTACATGCCGATATTGCAATCGTTTCGGCTGTCGATGAAGATCACTTAGAAATCTATAAAACAAAAGCCAATGTAGAAAAAGCTTTTGAACAGTTCATTGATCAACTAAAGGAAAATGGGGTGCTTGTTTCAAGTAAAAAGACAGTATTGGATGTCAATCCAGCTGTTCATTTGAAATACGATTTAACTGATTCTAAAACCGATTACCATACACAAAACCTGAATATTGTAGACGGTCGTTTTGAATGGAATGTAGTCAGTCCTAAACATAGTGGAAAAGACTTGGTTTTTTCTACTTTAATAAATGGATTACACAATGTCGAAAACACTTTGCCAGCAGTGGCTGTGGGGGAATTGTTAAAGATGCCATTGGATAAAATTAAAGAAGGAATTGCTTCTTTTAAAGGCATAAGCAGAAGGTTCGAATACCTTTGGAATCAAGACGGTCGGGTAGTTATAGACGATTACGCACACCATCCTGAGGAATTAGACGTATTGATTGAATCAGCAAGGGTGTTACATCCAAATAAGGAGATAACCATTGTTTTTCAGCCCCATTTATACAGTCGTACCCAATTATTGGGAGATGCCTTTGCAGAGGCATTGTCAAAAGCAGACAGGGTTAAATTAGTCAAACTCTATCCGGCTAGAGAAGAACCAATCATTGGAATTAACAGCAGTTGGTTGCAACAAAAAATAAAGAGAGCAGACAACATCATATATGAAGTCAAAGATTGTGCCAATTATTTAGTAAAAGACAATTGGGAAATTTTATTATTAGCAGGTGCGGGAGACATCAGCAAAGTAGGCAAAAATCTAATCAATAAGTTACGTAAGGGCGACTCTAAATGGTCGCCTAAAACAAAAAACAAACTGTGAAAAACGCAAAAAAAAATACAAAAAAAACAAGTAGAAATACAGGCATTGTAATGACCAGTTTTTTCTTGGGTGTTGCATTTGTTGTATTGATTGGTTGGAGTTCAAAACATTTTGACAGCAAGCCAATCAATGATGTGGTGGTCGAAATATTAAATCAGAATGAAACCCGGTTTCTTTCTAGTCAAAAAGTCAAAGATTTTATCCTAGAAGAGTTAAATCAACCATTGGCACATATTCAAGTAAATGAACTGAACTTGGAAAATTTGCAAGCAGTATTAAATACCAATCCATATGTTGAGGAATCTTCTTTGTTTATAGATAGAAATAGAAAGTTACACGTAGAGGTAAAGCAGAAATTTCCCATCATAAGAATAAAAGGGGAAACAACAGATTACTATTTAAGTAACAAAGGTGAAAAAATTCCACAGTCATTGGACTTTACTTCCAGGGTCATGGTCGCAAGTGGATACATACTTGATAATGGTAAAAACGATGGAAAAATTAATACGCAAATAGTCAATGATTTGTTTGAATTGGCACAGCATGTTTATAAAGACGATGTCTTGTATGCGTTGATTGAACAAATATATGTAACCGATGACCAACAAATAGAAGTCATAACCAAACTGAGTGACCATGAATTTGTATTGGGGACCATATCGGATTTGGATGTAAAGATGAGAAATATGAAAATATTTTATAAGGAAATAACAAAAGTGGAAGGATGGGATACACATAAGAAGGTCAATTTATCTTGGACCAATCAAATCGTTGGAGTCAAAAGATAGAGGATTTTGAAAAACTTAAACTAACTAACTAATTATACAAAATGATTTCACTACCAAAAAAAATGCAAGACTATGGACAACAACACTAATACAAACCATTTTAAACCAGCCTCTAAAGCTGTTTCCGAAATGTCAACTTATTCGGAAATTGTAGTTGGTTTAGATATTGGGACAACCAAGGTCTGTGTGATTGTGGCACGTCGTGGATCTTCTGGTAAAATGGATATCTTGGGTATCGGAACCGCTCCTTCAAATGGTTTGAGCAGAGGGGTAATCAACAATGTTCCAGAGGCCATCAAATCTATTCAATCTGCTGTCCAAGAAGCGGAGACTTCTTCGGGTATGAAGATTAAAAAAGCCATTGTGGGTGTTGCTGGTCAGCACATCAATAGCCATCCGCATCGAAACTATTTAACCCACGACACGGAAAATAATGAGATTACGCAACAGGATGTCGATGAGTTGATTACTCAAGTCAACGGTATGGTGCTTCCTAAAGGACAGGAAATTATTCATGTGTTGCCTCAAGCTTATAAAGTAGACAATGAGGAAGGAATTGTCAACCCTGTTGGAATGGTAGGTACCAGTCTACAAGGTGATTTCTTGGTGATTACAGGCAATGCCAATTCTATTAAAACCATAGGCAACTGTGTTAAAAATGCTGGCATCGAAATCACTGGCTTAATTTTGGAACCCATTGCTTCTTCTATTGCGGTACTCAATGCAAAAGAAAAAGATGCAGGTGTGGCTTTAATTGATATAGGTGGTGGAACAACCGACTTGGCTATTTTTCAAGGTGGTATTGTTCGTCATACTGCCGTGATTCCTTTTGGCGGAAATATTATTACTGAAGACATTAGAATTGGATGTGAAGTAATGATTGAGGATGCCGAGAAATTGAAAACGAAGCACGGAACTGCTTTGGCATTAAAAATTCACGAGCAAACCGTTATCGTTATTACAGATCGTTTTGGTGCAAAGGACAAACCACATAAAATCAGTAAGAAAAACCTAGCATTGATCATCCAAGCAAGAATGGAGGAAATCATGGAAGAGGTTTACCACCATATTGAAAAATCTGGTTTCAAAAATGGACTTTTGGCGGGTATTGTGCTTACAGGTGGAGGCTCTATGTTGGAAAATACCAACAAAATCACGGAGTTTATGACAGGTATTCGTACCCGTTGTGGCAGCATGGAGATGCACCTAATGGAAGACAGCAAAAATAAAATAGAATCTCCAAAGTATGCAACAGCAGTTGGATTGGCATTAATGGGCATCAACCTGCTGGAAAAAGGAGATTTGAAAGGAGATTTTATAGAAGTCGTTCCAGAAAAAATTCAGGAAACTAAAGTGGAAAAAGAAACCGAATTGTTCGGGTTTGATGAAAATTCAAGTAGAGAGAGTATCGGTGAATTTAAAAATGAAGTGCAAGAATCAGGTGGGAAAGGGAAAGTAGGTAATTTGTTTGAACGCTTTATTGGAGGGATGATGAATCGAATCAAAGAAGATTCTCCCGATTATGAAGACGATGATGAAAGATAGTATTTTTTGTGGAGTGTTCAAAAAAATGTGTCACGAAACATGTGCACATCAGCCTGTCCCATACTTTGATAGGGGAGCACGTTATTATGAATACTCCTTTTTGTCTAAACTGTTCCTATCAATTTTTACTTAAATAGATCTCAACGAAAACTAATAAAACAACTAAGTATAATGCCAGAACTCATATTTTCGATAAAAGAAGAACAGCCAGCTTTGATTAAAGTAATCGGAGTTGGAGGAGGAGGCTGTAATGCAGTCAGACACATGTATGATCAGGGTATCGTCGGTGTAAATTTCGTCGTTTGCAATACCGATGCACAAGCATTAAATCAAAGCCCTGTACCTAACAAAATTCAATTAGGTCCAAATCTTACCAAAGGTAGAGGTGCTGGATCGCTGCCTGAAATAGGAAAGGAAGCAACCATAGAGTCTTTGGAAGAGGTGAAGGAAGCCATCGGTGAAGACACACAGATGCTTTTTGTTACTGCGGGTATGGGCGGAGGAACTGGAACAGGTGGTAGCCCTATTGTAGCTCAAAAAGCTCAAGAAATGGGCATTCTTACTGTTGGTATTGTAACGCTCCCCTTTGTTTTTGAAGGACCTAAAAGAGTCAAACATGCCAAAGCCGGTATTGAAGAAATGAGAAAGTATGTAGATACTTTGCTTGTTATCAATAATGATCGTGTCAATGAATTATATAGCAGTGCCACTGTTTCGGATGCTTATGCACACGCCGACGACGTTCTGGTGAATGCCGCAAAAAGTATAGCCGAAATTATTACAGTTACTGGATTGATGAACGTAGATTTTGCCGATGTAAATACTGTTATGCGCAATGGTGGGGTTGCTATTATGGGATCGGCAATTGCCAATGGCGAAAATAGAGCGATGAGCGCTGCAACGAAAGCATTGAACTCTCCGCTATTAAATGACAATAACATCCGTGGTGCAAAGGACATCTTAATCAATATTCGATACGGAGAAAAAGAGGCTTTGCTGGAAGAAATTAGTAAAATTTCTACCTACATCCAACACGAAGCTGGAGACGAACCAAACATTATATTAGGAGTTGGTCCTGATGATAGTTTGAAGGAGGACATCTTGGTTACTGTCTTGGCAACTGGTTTTGAACAAGATCAAGACAGTGTCAACATTTCTTTTAAATCTGGTGATAAGGTGTTGCCTACTTCGCCTGTCGTTGAAAACAAAGAGAAAACAGTCCCAACTTTAAATACCATTACGGTTGCTCCAGGTACTGCTCCAGATGAAGACGTCAACGAAGTATATTTGTCTAATTTGCGTGCAAATGATAAGAATGAAGCCAAACCACAAGCCAGTAATGCATCTGATACGGGGCTGAATGAGGAGGAAGAAGAAACGCCTATTGGGTTTAATATTGAAAAACCTCAGGAACCGGCTATCAACGCCATCTTTAAATTGACAAACAATGAGCCTGGCTCTCCTTCAACTGAAGAGGAAGATGAGTTAAAGCAGAGATACCAGAAGAGCCGAAGAAGGGAGCGATTGAGCCAGTATACAGAGAATAAGTACGAAAATGCCGATGTCAATGAGCTGGAAAAACAGCCTGCTTATATGAGACGACAAGACATCGCATTCATGGATGTTCCCAAAGAGGGAAACAACGAAATTTCTAGGTTTACCTTGAGTAGAGACAGTGATGGTGAAACTTCTATCAAGAAAAATGGTTCTATGATTCATGACAAACCAGATTGATAGAAAACCATAACACTTTTTAACAAGCCATTTTTGTAACTAAAATCGTTGTGAAAACGTAAATTATAATAAATAAAGGGCTTCTTTTTATATTTGTCAAAAAGGAGACCTAAATGTTAAGGTAATTTACTTTATCTTTAGCCTACATTTTGAAATATTTGAGAGAGTTTGCTTATGAAAAAATTATACATTTTATTTTTATTGACCTTTTTTACTGCTGCTTCAATACAAGCGCAAGACCTTATTGAATTTCAGAAAGAGGAGTTATATGCGAACTTAGAGGAGGTTGATTTGGCTGGACCTTTGAGTACTTCATTCAATTATATTAAAAATAATACAACTGAAACCATTAATGTAAGTTGGGAACGTACACTTGAAGATTTGGTTGATGGTTGGACGTCAAGTATTTGTGATGAATCAATTTGCTATCCATCTGGTCAGAGTATGAACATTAATCCAATTACAATAGCTCCTGGTGATAGTGCTAAAATAAAAGTACAGTTTAACCCAAATTATGACAACCTTTTTGGTGCATCTATGGTCGAAATTAGGGTAATTGCTAAAGCTGCAGGTACTGCAGATACAATTACTGCCTCTTTTTTAAGTGAAGTGTATGCAACTGGTATAGAAGACGTATTCATAGAAGAAAAAACTGTAGATATCTATCCAAATCCTGTAATCAATCAACTTTTCCTTGAATTAAACAACTATCCAGAAGCTTCTATTGTAGAGGTTTACAATATGGTTGGAAAGCGTGTTGAGCAGTTTTTTATAGAAAATGTGGGTGAAATTCAAAAATATGACCTTTTTGATTTGCAAGAAGGAATGTATTTCATATCTTTGTTGGACAACAACAATCAATTACTAGAAACTAAGAGATTTTCAAAAGTACATTAAGTACTATATAAATTAAACTACGTTTTTAAAAGGCGGCAATCCAGCGGATTGCCGCTTTTGTTGTTTTTACGAATAGTCGTATCTTGCCTTTAATAAAATTATAAAATTATTCCAAAACCGTTCATTATGCGTTTTACTATCATAATCAATCTTTGCCTTTTTCTTTGCCTAAGTCTATCTGCTCAAAATCAATTCGAATCAACGAATTTTATCATTCCTCTTGCAGAACAATCTAAATTGGTAAAAGAAGGTCCCGATTTCTTTCCTAAAATTGAAAACCTAGAATCGCCTCACCCAGGCGGAAATGGATATCGAGACTACCTAGCATCTATTAAATCCAATATTAAAAGAATACCACAAATCAATAACTTTAAGTCTGCAGACATTGCGGCGCCCGATAGCCTGTTGGGTTATAGAGGAAACTTTGAAGCAGGCACGCCAAATGACAACGATATGGCAATATCCAACGATGGCTGGCTGGTCTCTGTAGTAAATTCTACAGTACTTACGGTAAAATATGTTGAAGACACATTGATTCCAACACAAATCTTAGATTATATTTATTCTTCTGAAACAATCATTAGTCAAGATACAATGTTGGTCAACAACGACACCATTATCGTTTTAGATACAATGGTCATAAACGATACAATGGAGGTTCTGAAGGATACTTTTAGATTGGTAATGGATACTTTCATCAATCAAAATGAAACTTCTCTCACCAATTTTGCACTAGATTTGGGTACCTACAGTCAAGCCTTTGATCCCAAAGTTGAATACGACCCCATTCACGATCGTTTTATTATGGTTTTCTTAAATGGATATACACCAGCAACTTCAAATGCTGTTATGGCTTTTTCGCAAACAAACAATCCACAAGAGGGTTGGAATTTTTATGAAATTCCAGGCAATCCATTTGACGACGATACTTGGACTGATTATCCGATGCTCGCCGTCACAGAAGATGAAGTCTTTCTAACAATTAATCTTTTGTTAAATGGTGTGAGTTGGGAACTTGGGTTTGTACAAACCATTGTATGGCAAATGGATAAATTGACTGCTTATCAAGGTGGAGAAATGGATACTAAATTATGGAGCCAAACAAATTTTGAGGAATTACCCATTCGTAATTCTATTCCTGTTCAAGGTGGTTCAAATATGTATGGCCCCAATCTGTTTTTACTATCCAATAGAAATTTTGATGCCGAAAACGATACCATTTTCCTAATGGAAATTACGGGCGATTTGTCAGATCCTAATGCAGAATTTAAGGTGACAGCAATGAATAGTCCGATACCTTATGGAGTACCACCAAATGGGCGACAACCCAATAATCGAATGTTAAGTACCAATGATGGTAGAATCTTAGGTGCTTTTTTAGAAAACGATCAAATACATTTTACTTCTGTTACCAATGTATTTGAAACAGGTTTTGCAGGGGTTTTTCACGGAACCATTGTCGATCCAGATAATGCGCTTCTTTTAACAGCCAATGTTATTTCTGATCCCATACGAGACTACGGTTATCCCAACCTTTCCTACTCTGGTCAGTTTGAGGGCGATGACCAATTTGTTTTAACAATGAGCTACACTTCACCAGACGACAAACCTGGTCATGGAGCAATGCAATTCAGTTATGGAGAGTATTCTGATTTTAAGATAATAAAACAAGGTAATCGCTACATTGGAAGTTTTATTCCAAATTCAAGTCCTGTAAGATGGGGAGACTATTCGGGTTCTCAATTAAAATACAATGAGCTAGGTGTTGTCTGGACCAGCGGTACTTTCGGTGAAAGTAGTGGAAGCGGACCAAGTAGCCAAGGTTTTAGGGCTACATGGATAGCTAAATTGAAAAGTGCTGTCACCAATGATCCTCCCATCGTAGGGGTAGAAGCAGTAAGTTCCAATGCACAACTAAGAATAGCTCCAAATCCTGTTCGGGAAAAAGCGGAATTATTCTTTGAATTAAAAGAAAGTACAGTTGTCCATTTTGAGTTGTATAATATGTCAGGACAGAAAGTTCAAACCCTCCTAAGCAGTCAAGCAAAAGCTGGTAAGAATCGGTTCAGTTTTTCGGTTGAACCATTAACAACGGGCATATACATATTAAAAATGACAGATGCCACAGGAACCATTTTACAAACAGAAAAAATAATCATCCCATAGGATCACCCCTATGTGGTCACTCTATCCATCGTAAGTGTGTTTGCCCAATACGTAACGCCACATCCAAATGATTGCCACACAACGCCTGAAAATAAGAGAATTCAAGTCATCAGACTGGAAAGCCGTCCACATATATGCCAGCAATGCCGAAATTTTAAAGTACGAATCTTGGGGACCCAATACCGAAGCCGAAACCAAAGCATTCATTCAAAAAACAGTCGCCGCTCAACAAGTCCACCCAAGAGTAGATTTTGAAATGGCAGTCACGCTTTTGGAATCAGGCGTATTAATAGGCGGAGTTGGATTCCGAATAAATTTAAAGAAACGGACACGTGGCGATTTTGGCTATTGTTTCAATCCCGATTATTGGAACACAGGATACGCCACAGAAGCAGCACAAGCTCTAATTGAATATATGGTCAACAACCATGGAATAAAACAAATAGAAGCAACCTGTGATATTGGGAATTTAGCATCTAAAAGGGTCATCGAAAAATGTGGATTGAAAATAACCGAAGTCGTAGAAAACGATATTGAAATGAAAGGTCGAATGAGGGATTCATTTTATTTCAAAAAAATCATGTAGAGACGCAAGATTTTATGTCTCACATTTCACTTATAGATGTAATCTACTTCATACCAAAACATCACAATTAGAATTATCTGTTAAACCAAAACCCAAGTGTTTCTAATTTTTACCATCATAATTGCGTCTTACCTAAATTTTACTCAAAAGGAAAATGTACCCAGAGGAAACATTCAATCCATTGTCGAATATCGAATGGATGCAGACAGTGTTTTAACTGAAACAATTACCCGAGAATATCTAAGAGATGGGAAAACTGTTTTTTATCAAAACGAAAAGCCGAAGGAGGAGACACATTTTATAAAAAGCGAATATACAGCATTAGGCTATTTATCAACACAAGAAACCAACGAGCACAAAGCATTCTATGAATATATCAACGATTCTATTTTGGTTGAAACATCATATTATCAATCTCATAAATTAATCAGTTCTGAAGCAGTTAAAGTTGACCTTGAAGCCAACAGTAAAATAGCTGTATTAAGAGATTTTGATGGTACTTTAATAAAATGGACCACTACTTTTTATGACGATAAAAATGAACTGATTAGAAAAGAAGTTGTTTTGCTTACTCAAAGTAAAACAGTTGAAAAAACCATCTATCTTTATAAAAATGGATTAGAACAGAAACGTATCTATGAATTTTATGATACCGTACAGAATAGAGAAATTGAGTTTTTTTATAATAAAAAAAACAGACTGATCAAACAAACGGTAAAAGGAAAAACCCCTACTAAAATCAGAAAAAAATACAACGTTCAAGGCGATTTAATAAAAGTAAAACGATATGAGAAAATAGAGGGAAGTTGGTCTTTGATGTCAGAAATAAACCATATCTACGAATACGATTACAACAATCATTGGATAAAAATGACAGAGACAAAAAATAGAAGGATCATTGGAAACCGAACCCGAACAATCACCTATTATCCTGAGTAGAACAACCCTATAGCAACCCTATTTCATTTTAAGAAATGGTCAACAGAAAACAATACTTGGCAATATGTAGGGTTTTGATTTTAATTTTCTATTTTCATTTAGGCTTGCTATATGTGGTCGCCCAACAACAAACAGTCTGAAAAATTAATTGAGAAATGCCCATTACCGAAAAACAAGTAGAAAAACTATACGAATACTTTTTAGCTGGCAAGGGAGTAACAACCGATACTCGCAAAATAGAGGAAAATCAGCTGTTTTTCGCCCTCAAAGGACCTAATTTTAATGGTAATAAATATGCAAAACAAGCACTTGAAAAAGGAGCCAGTGTGGTTGTTATTGACGATGCCAGTGAAGCCATAAACGATCAAACATTTTTAGTAGAAGATGGTCTTGAAGCCTTGCAAGAAATGGCTCGACACCACCGACATCAACTGAAAATTCCAGTCATTGCCATTACAGGAAGCAATGGGAAAACGACGACAAAGGAATTGATGAAATCGGTGCTTGCTACTACTTTCAAAACTTTTGCCACAAAAGGAAATCTGAACAACCACATAGGTGTTCCATTAAGTCTGCTGTCTGTTACACAGGAACACCAAATGGCAATCATAGAAATGGGCGCCAATCACCAAACAGAAATCAATCAACTTTGTCGAATCGCAGAACCCAACTTTGGACTCATTACCAACATCGGTTTGGCACACCTCGAAGGCTTTGGAGGACCTGAAGGAGTGAAAAAAGGAAAAGGAGAACTCTTCGAGTTTCTAGATGCATTTGGTGGCCGATCATTTGTCAATATGAACGACAATTCCATTGCCGACCTCGCCTATTTTATGCAGAAAGTTTCTACTTATGGAACAGGGAAGTTTTACAATACAAATGGAAAAATTGCGGAAGCAACACCCTATCTAAAAGTCAGTTGGGAACCTCGGAAATCCAAACATCAACAACCCATTTCAGAGCCACTTTTAATAGAAACACAATTGACAGGTACCTATAATTTAGACAATGTTTTGGCGGCAATTGCAGTAGGAACTCGCTTTAAATTAACAGCAGAAAACATTAAAGAAGGAATTGAAAGTTATACGCCCACCAACAATCGTTCGCAAGTCGTTGTGAAAAACGGAAATACCTACATTTATGATTTTTACAATGCCAACCCTTCTAGTACAAAAGCAGCATTAAATAATTTAAAAGAACTTTCTAATTCAAAGAAAATCGCTATTTTGGGCGATATGCTTGAATTGGGTGAATTCACCAAAGAGGAACACCAAAGAACAGCAGACTTAGCCATTCAAAATGGCATAGATTTATTGGTTTTAGTCGGTCCTCATTTTGGTGAAATTAATCAACCACCCAACGTCATTCATTTTGGCAACAGCACATTGGCAAAAGGATGGTTCGATAAGCAAGTTTTTGAAAATGCAGCCATCTTGATAAAAGGTTCTCGTAGCTTAAAAATGGAAACAATCTTAGAATAAATTATGTGGTATGCAAACCAATTCTCAAATCAAGCGTTTGATTAAAACAGTCTGTAATCAATAATAACAAACCACATGTCTAATAAAAAAAACATATCTATTTTTTGGCACCGTAGAGATCTACGTCTCCATGATAATGCCGGAGCGTACAACGCATTAAAAAGTGATTTTCCAGTATTGCCTCTTTTTATTTTTGATAAAAATATATTAGACAAACTTGACAATAAAGAAGACGCAAGAGTCCATTTTATCTATAAAAATATACAAAAATTACAAACACAATTGACCGATATGGGCAGCAGCCTTTTGGTGAAATACGGTCAGCCATTAGAAATTTGGAAGGAAATATTGGATGATTATGAAGTAAAAGAAGTATACACCAATAGAGATTATGAACCTTATGCGCAAGAACGTGATAAGTCGGTTTATGAACTCTTAAAGGAAAAAGACATTTCTTTCAAGGGGGCAAAAGATCAAGTAATTTTTGATAAAAATGAAGTAACAAAAGACGACGGAAAACCTTATACTGTTTATACGCCTTATAGCCGAAAATGGCGAGCAGCACTTACCGATGATCATTTGAAGTCTTATCCAAACAATGATTGTTTCAACAATTACTTGAAAACAAAACCGCTTCCGCTACCAACGCTTTCTGATATGGGTTTCAAATTAAGTGAAGCCGATTTTCCCGATAAGGAATTTGATGAAGACATTGTTGAACAATATGCAGAAAGAAGAAATTTTCCGGGCATTCAAAGTACCACCAGATTAGGAGTTCATCTTAGGTTTGGAACCATTAGTATTCGACAACTGGCTGCGTATGCAAAAGAACATTCCGATACTTTTTTAAATGAACTCATCTGGCGAGATTTTTACCATATGATTTTATACCATTTTCCACATGTCAAAGACAATGCATTTAGAGCCAAATACGATACCATTCCTTGGGTAAACAACGAGGCTCATTTTAAAGCATGGTGCGAAGGTAAAACAGGCTATCCTATGGTCGATGCTGGAATGCGTGAACTAAACGAAACAGGTTTTATGCACAATAGGGTACGTATGGTGGTGGCGTCTTTTTTAACCAAACACCTTTTAACAGACTGGCGTTGGGGGGAGGCTTATTTTGCTGAAAAATTACTGGATTTTGATTTGGCTGCCAACAATGGAGGCTGGCAATGGGCTGCAGGTTCTGGTTGCGATGCTGCGCCTTATTTTCGTGTATTCAATCCCACCAGCCAATTCGATAAATTTGACAAGGATAGAACCTATGTAAACAAATGGGTGCCCGAGTGGGAAACAGCTGAATATCCCAAGCCCATCGTAGAACACAAATTTGCCCGCCAAAGAGCCATTGATACCTACAAAGAAGCCCTAAGCAATTGGCAAGAAGCCCAATCATAATTTTATCATAATAAAATTGGTAGAGGGAGATATAAAATTCTTAGGTTTCCCGCCCCACGTGTAGACGCAAACAAAACCCTATCTTTGCTCAAAATAATCACCATTAAGTTGAACAAAGACAATCCCATAGACAAAGAACGAAAGATACCGAAGGTGTCCCTAACCCCTAAAACCATAGCCGTAAAGGTAAAAGCCAAAGCCGAAAGTATGATTCGCAAAAAACATCCTTGGGTCTTTGAATCAGCTATTACCAAAATCAGCCAACAGCCAAAATCAGGTGACCTCGCCATTATCTATAGCCAAAAAAAGAATAAGTTTCTGGCATTGGGATTATTTGATACCGACTCGCCAATAAGAATAAAATTGATTCAATTTGAAAAGGGAGCGAAAATAAATCAAGAATGGTTTCAACAAAAAATCCAAGTAGCTTACCAGAAAAGGCTCCCATTATTACAGACAGATACCAATAGCTTCCGATTTATTCACGGAGAAAACGACCAATTACCCGATTTAATTGTTGATGTTTACAATAAAGTAGCGGTCATAAAACTATACTCCGAAATTTGGTTTCCCTACTTAAATATTCTACAAGAAACCATCACTGAAATTTCAAAAGTAGAAACAATAGTCTTACGGCTAAATAGAAAGCTACAAACAAAAGAAACGGAACTTCCATTCAAAAATGGACAAATCCTCAAAGGACAATTAAAGAACGAAGAGGTTGTTTTCAAAGAGCATGGCATCTTCTTTTCTGCCAATGTCATCAAAGGACATAAAACAGGCTTTTTCTTGGACCACCGACACAACAGAAAACGTGTAAGTGAATTGTCTAAAGGTAAAAGTATACTCGATTTATTTGCCTATGCAGGTGGGTTTTCGGTACACGCATTGGTTGGAGGAGCTCAGGAAGTCACCAGCCTTGATATTAGTGCGCAAGCCTTGGAAATGGCGAAAGCAAATGTAGCACTGAATCGTAAAAATATTCCCCACTTTGCCAAACATCATACCATGGCAATAGACGTTTTTAAAGGTCTCAAGCAACTGCATGAGCAGGGTGAAACTTTTGACTTTATCATTGTAGATCCACCATCTTTTGCCAAAAAGGCGAGTGAAATTCAAGGGGCTATAAACAGCTATAAACGCTTAACCAAAAGTGCAGTAAAATTGGTCAAAAAAGGTGGAGTCATACTCTTGGCTTCTTGTTCTAGCAGAGTAGGAGCTGAATTATTTTTTGAAACAGTCGAGCAAGCTATGCAAGAAGCAAGCATCTCTTTTAAACTACTAGAAAAAACCATTCATGACAGCGATCACCCCATCGGTTTTCCAGAAGGTGCTTATCTTAAATCAGGCTATTATTTAATAAAATAATTTTACCATAAAACACCTAGAAGTTGCATTTTAGTAAAATCTCCATACTCCGAACCCTTCAAAAACTGTCTCAAATCACACACCTTACATCTAAATATCTAACATAACAGATATTTACCTTATTTTTGATATATGAAAAAATACTATTTCTTACTACTATTTGTGGTTACATTAACCACTTTTGCCCAAAACCAGCAAAGAGAAAACTACAGCCGTCTCCGAATTTATGGGAATCATCAAGAGTTGCATCAACTAGAAAACATTGGCTTTGATGCCTGTAGTGCCGCTTTTTATAGCGACGATAAAGGAGAATATATTGAGGGCGATTTTAGTCAATGGGAAATAGAGCAGATTCAGTCTTTGTCTTTGAATTATAAGGTCATATATAAAGATGCCTCGGATTACTACAAAGAGCGACATAAGAAAATTAGGACTGCAAACTTAAAGTCAAATACCCAAAATTGTGATGGGACTTATACCGCAGATTTTCCAGAATATGCAGTGCCAAACAATTTCTCATTAGGAACTTATGCAGGCTTTTTTACCTATGAAGAAATGCTGGCACACATCAATCAAATGTATGCACTATATCCCAATTTAATTACACAACCAGCTCCTATAGATACTTTTTTGACACATCAAGACCGCCCCATTTATTTTCAAAGAATGGCAGGTGATTTTAATGCCACCAAACCGCAAATGTTGTTTACGGCTGTACACCATGCTCGTGAACCAATGTCGATGACGCAGATGATCTTTTTTATGTGGTATTTATTGGAGAATTATGGGAATGATGAAATGGCAACCTATCTGCTCGATAATTTTGATTTGCACTTTGTTCCTTGTATGAACCCCGATGGCTATATTTATAACTACGACAATTTTTTCTACGATGCCAATGGAATACCAGATTTTCATTTTTGGCGTAAAAATGCCCGTGATAATAATAACGACAATGAATTCAATGGAACACCCGATGGAGTCGATTTGAATAGAAATTATAGCTACAAATGGGGATTGAATAATTCTGGTTCTTCTGGCAATACAGCATCAAGCACCTATCGGGGACCCACTCCTTTTTCTGAGCCCGAAACCCAAGCCATCAAATACCTCTGTGAATCCAATGAATTTCGAATTGCATACAATTATCACTCTTATGGAAATCTACTGATTTTCCCTTATGGATACATTGCCAATAGTTTAACACCAGATTCATTACTGTTTGATCAAATAGGAGCGTTGTATGCTGCTGACAATCACTATAGGGTTGGTACAGCCAACAATACAGTAGGCTATCTGGTCAATGGTGACAGTGATGATTGGATGTATGCAGATACTTTAAACAAGCCCAAAATTTTAGCTTTTACACCTGAAGTAGGAGAGGGCTATCATGGATTTTATCCAGAGCAAACAGAAATTATGGGATTGATTCAAGAAACGGTTTGGATGAACATTTCTGCGGTCGCTTCTTTGGGGAGTTTTGGCCAATTGGTGGTTCCTTTTTATGACAACTTTACCGAAACCAATGACTCTATATTGGTAGGGATAGAACAATACGGCTTGGAAGATGGAGCATTTTCTGTAGCGTTTTCTTCCATTTCTGCTGGGTTAAATTTATTAGAGACAAGTTTTAATACACCAATACTAAAGAATGGAGAATCTGCTTATACTCACATATCTTATGAAATAACTCCAGATGTATTGCCTGGTGCCGAATTGGGTATTGCAGTTGCCATTGACAATGGAGGCTTAATTTTTAGAGATACCATTTATAGACTCAATCATACACCTACATTTGATTTTGAGTATTATAGTGATATGAACTCATTTACAGACTGGACAAATTCAACTGCTACCTTAGGTTTTGGACTAGAAGGGACTAATTTTACCAGCAGCCCGAATTGTTTCTCAGATTCTCCAGGAGCCAATCATTCTAGTTTTGAAAACAACAGTGTTTTACTTGATATTCCTATCGATTTAAGTATTGCCGATTGGGCACAGCTCAGCTTTTTGACTCGTTTTGATACGGAATACTTATACGATTATGGACAAGTAAAAGCTGTTAAAACAGATGGTACAGAAATTCCATTGTGTGGAAGATTAACAGAAGTACTTCCAAGTTTGGGAGAACCTGTTTATACGGGCAACCAAAGTAAATGGGCTAGGGAAATTATTGATTTAAGTGAGTTCTTTGGAGACACCATTCAAATAAAATTCACCTTTACCTCCGATGGTAGTTGGAATAAAGATGGAGTGTATTTTGATGACTTAGAAATTAAAGTCTTACACGGTGGAGGCTGTACAGATTCTTTGGCTTGCAATTATGATGTGGAAGCAGAATTTGATGACAATACCTGTGAATATGAAAGTTGTACGCCAACGGTATTGACGAACATTAAAGTTTATTTAGAAGGAGTCTACAACAATGGTGTGATGACTGGAAATCTTAACGATGTTTTACCAATGAATCAACCCTTTAATGTTGCTCCATATTTTTATGATGGAACAGAAATAAGAGACAGTAATCCAAGTACTTTAAACATTATTGATTGGGTGCTCGTAGAAATGCGAATGGGTACTCCTTCTCTTGTTGAAAAGCAAACAATTTTAGTAGAACAAAAGGCAGGTTTATTACTTGATAATGGTTCTATCGTTGCTCCAGATGGGAATGCGTTGCCATTTGAAAATTTAATAGAGGACCAAGAATATTACATCGTGGTTCGCCATAGAAATCATTTGGACATTATTAGTAATCAACCTAGAATAGCAGCAACTCCTATGGTTTATGACTTTACATTATCAGCAGCTCAGGCATTTGGTGTTGCGCAAATGAAAACAGCTATAGATGGTAAAGCAATGATGTTTACAGGTGACTTTACAGGGGACGGTGTCATTCAGACTTCTGACTATGATTTTTGGGCAACGAATCCAGCTTTGCTTGGGGTTTACATCAATACCGATGCAAATTTAGATGCCATTGTACAGGTTACCGACTATGACTTATGGTTTTTTAATAAAGCAAAACTGGGTTCTGTTGAAATTCAATATTAAATTATAAAAGTTAGATGTGAAACAGGTTTGATTGTCTCACATCTAACTTCTTAAATCCCCATAAAATCATTCAGGAAGTTTCATGCAAATGGCGGCATAATGATCTGTGGTAAACATATAGCCTCTTTCTTCATCTACAACAACAGTATTGCTAAAGTTTCCTTCTGGAATGGGAGATTTGTATTTATATAATCTTTCTCCAGTTTCAAGATCTAGAATGTGCATGTATTTTCCGCCAACTGTATAAATTCTACCGTTGGATACTGTCATAAAATCACTGCCATTAGCATCTTCATTACGCCAAATTTCAATACCAGTATTTTTGTCAATCGTAATGACGTTTCCGTAGTCGTGGTTGAATAAAATTTTATCACCAACAATTTGATAATTGGTTGCTAAAAAAGTGCCACCATGGCTTTCTTGCCAAACAATTTCACCCGTTGGGATATCTATACAATACATTGTGCTTTTGCCTCCAAAATAAACTCGATCTCCTTCTACCAAAGGCGCATTAACGATATTGGACCCATAAGTATCCAATTCGTCTTTATACCATAAAACAGAATCCTGAGTTGCATTATAGGCATAGAAATCTATTTTATTGTCAAACCCACCAGATACCAATCCAGATCGATTCTGGAAAAGTAAAATAGTGTCTCCTTCAAGATTCAAATAAACACCTGGTGCTTTTAAGGCAGAAGAATAAGGCCCCGTTCTTTGGTAACCAAACATGGTTTCGACACCGCCATAAGTATCAATGCTCAAAATCTCACTATATTCAGGATAAGAAATATTTCCATAAGAGTTGTTAATGAATATCAGGTTTCCAAAATTAGAAATGGTATTGCTGTACCCTCCAGGGTTAAATCCCCAAACGGTCTCTCCTGTTTCTGTATTGATTTGATGAGCACCATTTTGACCTGAAATAGATAAATACTTGTCGTGTAAAATGGCATTGTTGTACATTAACCCTACATTAGGTAAATAGTCGTTCCAAACCCATTTGCGCTCGCCAGTTTCTCCATCGTAACAAATGATGTTTTTATTTTCACTGGTAATAAAATTTCCATTTCCTAACTTAAATGGTATCATAGATACAGCCCGAGTAGAGTCTTCTTTCAGCATCTTTGTCCAAACTACTTCAGGAGTGGTATAATCTATATAGGAAGAATAAGGAACATAGTCTGCTGGAAAGGTCGAAGGGGTAACCTCGTTCTCTTTTTCACAAGAACAAAAAAGCAAACTCAATAATAATAACAATAGAGATAAATACTTCATAATGATTAAATTTTATTAGATTTTTTAACCTCAACGACTATTTCTAAATTTAGAGATGGCCGTTGAGGTCAGATAAAATGATGATGATTAAGGGACACTTATTAATTCGCTGTCCCTAAACTTATCTTTTAGCCATTTGGAAATAAGGATCAAGTTCACCATCAAAGAGTAATGATAATTTTTCTTCAAGCTGAGAATCATTGTTCATTTGCTGATGATTACTCCCTTCTAAAATGCGTATAGACTGGTTGTTGTCATTTAAGAATTCCATGCCGCCTGGCAAGTTGGCAGCAGAATAACTTGGTACTATTCCATCAGTAGTAAGTAGTCTGACAAAAATAAGTTGACAATTAACTGCCAATTATTTTGAGTGCCTTATGAGGCGTTATTTTACC
>ENA-ORXT01001374-ORXT01001374.1-marine-metagenome-genome-assembly--contig:-NODE-1374-length-33149-cov-206.635099_pt1 | contig 33149 bp, 24 predicted proteins | sample MGYA00237868_ERZ511482 | MGnify/ENA metagenome assembly ERZ511482 | reverse complement strand
AAGGTAGGTGCCATTCTTTATGGCAGCGGTTATGTCCTATTCGCTTATTTAGATTCTGAGTTAGTGGCTAATGGGTGGTTAACCAGACAAGAGTTATTAGATGCGGTCGCAGTTGGACAATTCACTCCAGGACCGGTCCTCTCTACAGCTACTTTTATTGGCTACCAGATGAATGGATTTTCGGGAGCCATAGCAGCGACCGTGGGCATATTCCTTCCTTCTTTTTTATTTGTATTATTATTGAATCCATTAATTCCTAAGATGCGGGAGTCTAAGATCATCAGTGCGCTTTTAGATGCTGTGAATGTAGCAGCTGTAGGTCTGATCATAGCAGTATGTATAGAGCTAAGTATAGAGACACTGACTGAGTGGCAGAGTACACTTATAGCAGTCATAAGTCTTGCTGTCGTCTTTGGATTTAAGAAAGTGAGTCCTGCGTATATAGTGGTAGGTGGAGCTGTGTTAGGATTCTTGTTGAGCTTAGTCTGATCCTTCCATTCTACAGAATCGTACTCTTGTGCTAATACTTAGAACAATTGGCATAGTTGATGACATTTACATAACATTAAATACACAAATAGCTAAAAATTGCTGCTTTATTTGTCCTTAGCATTTAGATGCTATTTGCCAGAAGTTTTACATAAATTTCTTGGACAATTAATGCTTGTCTCCTTTTAGTTTTTTGATTAAAGATATAACTTATATGACTCATCCTGTTATTAATTACATAACGGCTTGGTAACGTTAAGGTAACACTAGGAACTCATATTTGCAGAGTCAAAATCAACTGTCCAACTGATGAGAAATGTTTGCCTGAGTGCAGCGTGTCTGTTGTACATAATGATGAGTTCAAAATTGAACGCACAGATTAAAGTCCCTAAATTTGGTAAAGGAATTAATATTGTAGCGCAAGACTCTTCCTTCACTATGAAAATAGGCTTTAGATTCCAGACACTGTTCCTAACTTCTCGGGATCTCGATGATGACCTATTGTCAGCATCTAATAGTCATAACTCATCTTTTTTTATCCGCCGGTCTCGACTGAAATTTGATGGCTGGATACTGTCTCCAAAATTAAAATATAAGGCTGAGTTAGCCCTGTCTAACCGGGATAATGGCGGTGGGAATGGCTTCAGATTCAGCAATGCTGCCAATTTTATTCTTGATGCTGTAGTCGAGTGGAACTTCTATAAGAATATGAGCATCTGGGCTGGCCAAGGTAAGCTGCCTGGCAACCGAGAGCGAATTATTTCTTCAGGCGACTTACAGTTCGTAGATCGGTCTAGACTGAATTCTAGATATACATTAGATCGGGATGCAGGGATTATGTTGAAGAATTATAGTCTATCTGGAGATGGCTTTATACTTAACCAAACGATCTCGATGACCTCTGGTGAAGTGAAGAATATCACGGCGGCTAATATAGGCGGATATGACTATACCTTTAAACTGGAGGCACTGCCATTTGGTGGTTTTCAGTCAAAAGGACACTACGTAGGGTCAGATATTAATAAGGAGCAAAAGCCTATGCTGGCTGTCGCTGTAGCATATGATATCAATGTGGGAGCAGGGAGAACAAGAGGTCAGCTAGGAAGCTTTTTAGCAGATTCTAATTCTGATGCTGTGGAAAAAAACATTTCGAGTATTTTTGCGGATCTGATGTATAAGCATAATGGTCTTTCAGTTATGGCAGGGTATGCTAATCGATGGACTCCTGATGGGCCCAACGTATATGTAGATGGCATAGCTGATCCTATCGAGACTTATTATACGGGCACAGGGTTTAATCTATCAGTCGGTCAGATGATTGGAGATCATTCAGAATTTGCCATCAGATGGACGAGCATTCACCCAGATGAGGAGGTCGATAATGTAGAAAACCAATATACTTTTGGCTACTCACAGTATGTGGTGGGACATAAGCTAAAAGTGCAAACAGATGTAGCATCTAGAGCGGTAGAAAGTAGTGATGATAAGCTTTTTTACAAAGTACAAGTAGATGTTCATTTTTAACGATAACAAACTAACTAACTTCAAATCTTAACAAAATGGAATTCGGTCTCTGGGATTTTTTTCAAATTATAGGATCACTTTGCTTCTTTATTTTTGGAATGAAAATGATGAGTGAAGGGATACAGAGAGCTGCAGGCTCTATGCTCAGAAATATTTTGAGAAGCATGACCAAAAATAGATATTTAGGAGTCTTCACAGGATTTTTGATTACTGCTTTAGTTCAATCTTCTTCTGCCACTACTGTCATGACCGTGAGTTTTGTTAACGCAGGCTTACTGACTTTGGTAGAATCAGCAGGGATCATGATGGGGGCCAACATAGGTACGACTGTAACTGGTTGGATTATAGCCATATTAGGATTTAAAGTAAAGCTAAGTGCTTATTCTATACCACTCTTCGCCATTGGCGTGCCCATGCTATTATCTAGTAAAGGCAAATTAAAATACTGGGGAGAATTTCTGATAGGTTTTGCGATTCTCTTCCTTGGGCTTTCTTACTTAAAGAATTCTGTTCCTGACTTTGGAGAAGAAACCTTATCATGGATAAAAGACTTTACTCAGTACGGTATTTTATCTAGAATATTTTTTGTGATGGTCGGAGCAATGGTCACAGTAATTGTTCAATCTTCTACTGCTGCTATGGCTATCACATTAACATTGGTTTATACAGGAAATCTTCCTTTGGAGGTTGCTGCGGCGATGGTTCTAGGAGAAAATATTGGGACTACCATCACTGCAGAAATAGCATCCTTAATAGGAAATGTAGAATCGAAACGATCGGCTAGAATTCACTCCATATTTAATATTATCGGGGTGACCTGGATGGTTATTTCTCTACCTTGGGTCATTGAATGGTTGAGTGTTTTTGTAGAAAATTTCGCTGAAATTTTCGAAAGTAATAAGAAACTTAAAACAGAAGATTTAGAAGCACAAGATGTTACTAATACTTACATTCTCGCAGCATTCCATACCACCTTTAATCTCATAAATGTATTCTTACTGATTTGGTTTGTTCCTTGGCTTGTTAAAATGGCGATTTGGTCAGTTAAAGGATCTGAGGATGATGAGGATGAATTCAGTCTAAAGTTTATCGGGACTAGTTCAAAAACACCTGAGTTAGCGTTGCCAGAATTGCAAAAAGAAGCGGGTCATTTTGGAGAGGTTGTTTCAAGGATGTCTGGCTTCGCCAGAAACTTGATCAATGCCGTGGAGCCGAAGAAGCAGAGAAAGGCAATGAAGAAACTCAAGAAATATGAAAAAATTACTGATCGAATGGAAGTTGAAATCACAGAGTACATCACGAATCTTTCTAATCGAGAAGTCACTCGTGAGACCAGTCAAAAATTCAGATCTGTGATTAATGTCTGTAATGACTTAGAGCGTGTCGGTGATGTATACTTCCAGATCTCTAAAACGATTGAAATGAAGATCGAGGAGAAAGCATATTTCACACCTAAGCAAAGAGAGAACTTAAATATACTTTGCGATAAGATAGATGAAGCATTTGAGGAGATGGTCCAGAATCTGAATACGCAGAGCTATGATAATGTCAATATCGAAAGAGCGATTCAGTTAGAGAAAGATATTAACGAATATAGGGATGTACTTAGAGATGAGCACCTGAATAATTTAGGGACGGAAGATTATAATGTCAAGTCAGCTATGATGTATAATAATATCTTTCATGCCTTAGAGAAGATAGGTGATCATATCATTAATGTTTCCGAATCAGTTATTGGGCAAATATAATCATCATCAATCATTCTATTAGAATTAGTCTTAGTTATAGGCCGTAGAATAAGGTATAACATTAAGACTAATTTTTAGAAAAATAAATATCGTCATAATCGGCTACTGCTATCGTGCTTGTATTATCAGAATCAGTCATGATGACGATGGCGTGGACCGACTTTGAGTTTACATTTTTCTTATTGTAAAATCGCTTGTAGTCTTCCAGAATATTTATTTTTTCATTGACCCATTTGCCTTTATTTTCTTCACCGCTTTCCATGACTCTGATATCACATCTCGATGGCCATATGGCGAATGGACTTTCAGTGATGTTATTCTCTTCTAGCGTAGTCGACCACGAGTATTTTATCGATTTAGGTAAAAGACGACTCTTGTTTAGGACGATGGATATGGAAGCTGAGACATCACACTTCTCCTTGGTACTTTCATCTCCACCCACTGGTAAAGTATGAGCTCGCCACCGCCAATTCAGGTACGGATATTCTACAATATCGACTTCTATTTGTTTTATGATAAAGTTATCGCTGTCGGTGGAGTAAGCCGATAAGATTTGATTGTCTTCTTCAGTATTGATCTTGTAAATGGATTCATAATCGTCATATCTACCTTTCCAGGAAGTCGATAGTGGCTCATTAAACTGATCTACTATATACTGATCTCCATAATTAGTATTAGGATGAGAAATATTTATGGATATAAGAAGGGTTGTCATGTAAAGTATGAATTTCATATGAGCCGGTTTATTCTACTTAGTGAAGGATAACGTTTTTATAATTGCTTTATTGAATCTTGTCTAATTTGTCTCATGTAAGGCAGGCACATCCAGGTATACATAGCTCTTTTAGAAGCTTCAAGTATTTAAGTAGCTACTCAGATTTCTATCATTTGGAAGTATTTAAAAGAGAAGCTTAGACTTAATAATTGACACTATCTACACCCAACTTTTCGAAGAGTAAGTACAATTTAAACAGCAACTAATTCAAATTATTTCTCAAGCCCGTCGCACAATATACATATGTTAATATCATTATAACTCACTGAAGATCAATGAAATGTGAGCCTATTAATGTTAAGGAGTGACAGGGGTAACAATTCAGTGTGGATCGCTTAACAATTAGCTAACATTAGTTCATATAGACTTAACAATGGCTTAAAAAGAGAACTAATGTCATCACCTACTTTTGTAGCATCAAATTCAATTACAACAAACAAATATTGACAAAATGACAAAGCTTTTACAACTAACAATTTTCTTACTCAGTTTGCTTCTCTTAGCCAGCTGTGACTCAGAAAACAGCTGCGACCAATCATGTAGTACTGATCAAATCCAAGGATTAGATTGTACATGCTTTCCACAGAATCCACCAGACTGTCCAGGGATAACTTGCCCAGCAGGAGAGATCCTCGCAGTGGACTGTAACTGTATCAGCCCTGATTCAGGTGAGCCGTGCGCTGGTACATGTCCTGACGGATTCTCATGTGTAAATGAAGAGTGTGTGCAGACTTCAGGATTTTCAGAGACGAAGTCTGGCAGAATCACTGCAGACGAGACTTGGACTGCTAATACCGAATATACCATAGCTGGCAAAGTAGTCGTCAATGATGGAGTCACTCTATCCATCGAGCCAGGCACCATCATCAAAGGAGCAGCTGGAACAGGAACACTTGCATCTGCCTTAATCATAGAGAGAGGAGGTATACTTCTGGCAGAAGGAACAGCTGATGCACCTATCATTATGACTTCCATTAAAGATAACATTACAGCTGGTCAATTAGTAGGGACAAATCTAGACGAAACTCAGAGAGGAGAGTGGGGAGGACTTATCATACTCGGTAAATCCCCTATATCTTCTAAGTCTGGAGAAGAAGCATTAGTAGAGGGTCTTCCTCCAGATGATTCTTTTGGCCTTTATGGAGGGGACGATCCAGCTGATTATAGCGGTGTCATCAAGTATATATCGATTAGACATGGCGGTGCATTGATTGGTGAAGGCAATGAGATTAATGGATTGACTCTGGGTGGTGTAGGTTCTGGCACTGTGATAGAGAATATAGAAGTTGTCGCCAATGTAGATGATGGAATAGAACTCTTCGGAGGTTCAGTAAATATAAAAAATGCTTTAGTCTGGGCTCAGGGAGATGATGCATATGACATCGATCAGTCCTATTCTGGTACTGTGGATAACTTTGTATATATCGCAGGTCTTGACTCCGATCATGGACTCGAGATAGATGGTCCAGAATCAGATGCCAACCCTGATGGAAGTTTCACACTGATCAATGGGACATTAAAAGGGCTAGCATCTGAATATGCTGACTTTAGAGATGGAGCTCAGGGTAGCGTCTTGAATTCGTACTGGTTCAACTTTCCAGCAGATGCTGATATCGAGCTGGACAATGATGGAGAATCAGCTAACTACTTCGGTAGCTTGATTATCATCAAAGGAAATGAATTCACACTAGCAGATGGTGTCGAGCTTTCAGCTGTCAGTCAAGACAAAGCTGACGCTGGTAATGATGCAGGTTTCGACATGCAGTTCGCTTCTGAGAATGCGACAGTTGCTGCTGGTGCCGCGACCGTCGGTGCAGATACATCAGTCTTTGGCTGGACCATGGCTTCACAGAAAGGCGCATTAGACTTTTAGTTAAAATAAATAGAATCAAATTCAAGAGTGGTTCAGAACCGTCAAAATCTGAATCACTCTTTCTTAAATCAGAATAAATAATATACAATGAAATCTTTTTTTACCACCGTACTTAGTTTTACCATTTTACTACTCTTTCATTACTGTTCTTATGCTCAAGGTACCGTCAGAGGTACAGTGACTGATGAACTCACAGGAGAGACAGTACCCTTTGCCACAGTCTTTGTCCAAGAGACCAGCGGAGGAACGAATACTGATCTTGATGGTGCTTATTCTTTATCATTAGATCCTGGCACTTACTCTTTGGAATATTCATTCATCGGATATGCAGCGCTGACAGTTTCAGGTGTTGTCGTGACTGAAGATGGCGTCACACTCATGGATGTCAGAATGAAAGAAGAATCCGAAGTCTTAGATGAGATTGTTATCCAAGCGAAAGTCATTAGGAATACAGAGGCTGCTGTCTTGACGATACAAAAGAAATCTGCGAATTTACTTGATGGAATCTCTTCACAAACGTTCAGAAAGACAGGTGACAGCGATGCTGCAGGAGCAATCAAAAGAGTGACTGGTGTTTCTGTCCAAGGCGGGAAATACGTTTTTGTCAGGGGATTAGGAGATCGATATACTAAGTCTATTTTAAATGGTATGGATATACCAGGACTTGATCCTGATCGAAATACACTTCAAATGGATATCTTTCCGACGAATATTATAGATAATATTATCGTCTTGAAATCATTCACACCTGATCTTCCTGGCGATTTCACAGGTGGGGTCGTCGATATTGTCACTAAAGATTTTCCGGAGGAGAAGTCGACTTCATTATCCTTAAGCGCGAGCTTCAACCCTAACATGCACTTCAACAAGAACGCACTCAGTTATCCTGGAGGATCCACTGATTTTTTAGGCTTTGATGATGGCACACGTAATCTACCATTTCAGTCATTCGCTCAGATACCGAGTACCAGTGACGGGTCGGAGAGACTGACCAATATCACGAAGAGCTTCTCTAATAACTGGGCAGCTCAGCGACAGTCTAACCGGCCAGATATGAGCTTTGGTCTATCACATGGTAACCAGATCAATAAAGAAAAGTTGACATTCGGCTATAATGCTGCCTTCAACTATAAAAACACCAATGACTATTATGATGATGTAGAATTCAACGAATTCATAAAGGCTAATGCGACTGATGTCTTAACGTTAGAGACGAATAAAACTCGAAAGGGAGAACTGTCATCTAATAATGTACTGATGAGTGGACTACTCGGCGGTGCCATCAAAATGAATAATCATAAGATATCGCTCAACCTGATACATCTCCAGAACGGAGAAAGCAAAGCAGGCATATTCACACAAGAGACGATCCTCAATAATTCAAATACCATCACAAGAGATAACTTAGAATACAGCCAAAGAAGCATCTCTAATGCACTACTCAAAGGGAAGCACAGTTTTCAAGAACCAGGACTGGAAATCGAGTGGAAATTATCACCGACCTATTCGAGGATTCAGGATAAAGACATCAGATTGGCTCAGTTTAGATTAGATGATGGAGAATATAATATAGAGCCGAGCGAAGGTGCAATCCCTAGCAGACTATTCAGAGACTTGACCGAAGTGAATTACTCTGGGAAGGTAGATGTAACTAAAAAAATATCTTTTCAAGGGCGAGACTCTAAGATTAAGTTGGGATTCAGTAATTCGTTTAAAGAAAGAGACTATGGAATTCTGAATTATCAATTTTCTGCGATCGGTTCCACCCTGCTTAACTTCACAGGAGATCCCAATGAGATACTACTCGATCAGAATGTCTGGACACCAGAGTCTCGAACAGGCGTCTATGTTATCGGTAACTTCGAACCAGCAAATACTTACAATGCACAGCAAAATACCTTAGCTGGATACATCATGAATGAGCTGCCTGTCACAGATCAGCTGAAAGCAGTATTCGGCCTTAGAGTCGAAAAATTTGATCATATCTATTCTGGTCAAAATAATCTGGGTGATGTCGTCTTCAATAAAAAGAAAGTACTGGACAAGGTAGATATTTTACCTGCTGCCAATCTGATCTATAGCCTGACAGATGATATGAACTTAAGAGCTTCATTCTCTCAGACGGTTGCGAGACCCTCATTCAAGGAGCTTTCTATTGCTCAAATCTACGATGCATTATCTGATAGAATCTTTGTCGGTAATTTAGAATTAGAGACGACTGATATTATGAATCTGGATCTAAGATGGGAATTGTTTCAGTCAGGTGGTCAGATGTTTGCTCTGAGTGGATTCTATAAATCATTCACTAATCCAATAGAACTAATCGCGTTCAGTGAGCAATCACCTAATAGTGTGACTCCGAGAAATGTAGGAGATGGCTCAGTTAGAGGAGTTGAGATAGAAGTGCGTAAAAATCTAAGCTTGGGTCAGTCTGATCTGTCACCATTCAGCATCGGAGCTAATGTTACCTTGGTGGATTCTAAGGTGACTCTGGATCAATCAGAGGGTGGAGAGTATCAATCAAAAGTAAGGACGGCAAGAGTCGGTGAGACAGTCTCCACGACAAGAAGCATGCAGGGGCAGTCACCATACATCATCAATACCTACCTCAGCTATAATAATAGAGACAATGGAATCGAAGCAAATCTGAGCTATAATGTACAAGGTAAACGATTAGCAATTGTAGGCGTGGGTGAGAATCCTGATATTTTCGAATCCCCATTCCATGCATTGAACCTAAAAGCTTCAAAAGCATTTGGAGAGGACGATAGAGCGAGAATCAGCCTATCTGCTAATAACATCTTAGGATCTAAGAGAGAATTATTATACGAATCATTCGGAGCGGCAGATGAGGTGTTTCAGAGATTTGTACCGCACACATCCTACTCAGTCGGATTCAGCTACAGACTGTAGCATTCACACGGTTATTCTGATTTATTATATATATATCAATAAGCTTACTCTTTGACGGAAGGGTAAGCTTTTTTTATGATGTTTGGGATTGATAAGCCATTTGCCATTTCGGCATTCAGATACTAACTCTGTGAATGGTAAGCAAGTAGATCGTGTATAGAAGATTTTTTTATTGCCATGTAAGACAAGCATACACTTCGACTGCGGGTGCTTTATCTAAAGTACTTTAGTGCCTTGACAGCTCATATATTATAAGATATACAGCGCAGACCAGCATAATATATTTCTATTCTGTAAATCCCAATGTTAACTTAATGTTACCTAAATGTATCTATAACGTTGCTTGATTGTAAATAAATGTTTAAATTGGAGCTTATCCAATGCAAACAAAAGGTACATACAAGTTAATTATAGTCATCATCAGCCTCTTGATGATAGACAGTTTTAGTGCATTAGCAGAAAGCAAACCTGTCAATAGTTTTTCAATCAACTTTGAATTAGTTAATGGATTGATCTTACTCGAAGCCACAGTAGACCATAAAAAGGGAAAGTATATACTTGATACAGGCTGTTCATTTATAGCCGTAGACGGAATAGCAGATGAACAGCAGATAGAGCTTAGTTCTACAGAATTTACAGAGACAGCGTCTGAAACTAATCTGGCAGTTTTTGAACTGGGATCGATAAAAAGGCAAGATGTTTCTGCCATGACATTCGACATGCAGGATATCGAGGCTTTAGTTCAGACCGATATTGATGGTCTGATAGGTACTCAAGCCATAGAAGATTATGATATCATGATTGATTATGCAGAAAAGAAAGTTTATTTCTTAGGGAAAGAATCATTTCGGCCTGATATAGATGCCGCGTCCTATACGATCATGAAGACTAGTATGCATACAGTAGAAGACAAGTCCTACATAGATGTCATGGTACAGGACGAATCATACACGCTACTCTTAGATTCTGGTGCCAATATCTCAGTGATGGATAGCCGCCTCGAGACGAGACTTCAAGATGCTCATCAGCCTAATACACTTTCTGTTATGGCAGATGATTATACTTTGCAAGAGCTTAAGATGGATCTTATTAAGATAGAACAATTAGGAATCATCTACAGGGATTTATCTATGGTCCAATCTACAAAGCCAATAGATGGGATACTCAGCTTAACGTCTTTAGGTATCGATAAAGTTATATTTGATTATTCATCTGGACAGGTCATTTTTTTCTGGGCTAAGCATGACCATGCCAGTGCCTATTAAGTCTTGACACTATACTACTATTCTTTATTCACCGTCATACTGATCCATATACATCAAGATACTGATATGAGCCTCTGAGAATGTGTTTTCATAGAACTATTATTCCACCTATAATCGTTAATTTTGATGTCGTTACCTTGTATCATAAGTTCATACTTCATTAAATCAGAGCAGACAGTTGAAATCAATATTCGAGACCATAGATTATTTCTTCAATCGTGATCCACGCATTGCCAGTCAGAAGGCATTGGCTGCTGAGTATCGATGGAAGTTCAGAAGGAAGCGCAAGTATACTGATGATGTCATAGCGCTCAATGACTTTCAGCTATTTCGAGGAAAACCTAAATTGCTTAAAGCCATCATCCATTTCGCTCATAAGAATTTGGCAGGAGGATTTCGAGTATTTGATTATCATTATTCTGACTTTGGTAATCGCTCGATCAGCGTCTTTGAATACACCAATCCAGAACTCTCACTGCATCCCTTTATGATACAGCCCAGGGGCGGAGGAATCAAGAATATATTTGGCAGCGCATCAAGCCCTGTCATCCTGACCACCACTCCAGAATTCAATGAGCGATATCAGATCAATACCAATGATATCGAGCTATTTAAAGAAACGATCAACGTAGACTTTTTAGATCACATCGGTGATCATCAGGGCTGGACCTATGAATCGAAGGATCATACCTTGATCATGTATCGTCATGGTCAAATAATCGAGACAGATGATATGCCGAAAACGATAGATCAGTTTATCAGACTATGTGATGATCTAGTGAATGGGAAGGATTTGATGTGAGGAGATAGAAGTATACTAAGCTTACAGCATAATTAAGTAAGACGGAAATACGTGAAATCCGATTCCCTAACAGTCGGTCAGGACAGATAAAACATCTTAAAGTTTAAGAATCTAATTCACTTAGGCATCAGATAAAGTAAAATAAGCTTTAGCATTATTATAACAGATATCCGCAATTATTTTTCCTGTCCATTTTATATCACATTGCAGCTCACCACTGGCTATTCAATAGTGGCCTATTCTGGAATGTGGTCAATGACGATAAATATAATCGAACTTACATGACTGGGTCAGAAATGAAAACCTTTGATAACAAGTGTCATCCTGATGCTAAGATCTTGACACATAGAGCCGAAGATTTATATGACTGTCATTATAATTTCTGTAACCTATCTCTTAGATTAAGGATTTTTGCTCATGGGAGAGTCATCGCATTTTAGATCACCAACGACGTACTGTATGCCATCGAGTAAGTATCGGAGGAAGTCAGGGTTATCATAGGATTGCGCATTATGAGAAGGTGAAGTGTAGAAGACTCTTCCTTTACCGTGTCTTTTGATCCATGAGACATACACTCGATTATTAGTGACTTCTTTTTTGACCCCTGTTAATTTATCGGCTTCTATATAGAGCAGTGGTCTGAAGTTATAGTCAAAGTAAGCATTCTTAAAGAAATAAGGTTCATCTACATGTACCATGCCTTGCCCATTGAAGGCTTTGACTAATGGATGTTGGGGATCCACTTCTTTGACATGCATCTCTTGCTGAGGTGGATGATAGTCAAAGCTACCACCAGTTATTTTGCTGAATTCGGACGAGTTATTTTGAATGGTTATGGCTCCGTGTAATATCATTAAGCCACCGCCTTTTGAGATATATTTGATTAAGTTCTGTTCATATTTTAATGCTTCTGAGGCTATTTCTTTTTCACTCAGAGATGTATTAATCTTGAGGAGGTCAGAAAATAGATCTCGATCAGGTCCGCTGGGATTCGAATTATTAAGAATCACAGCATCGAATCCTTTCAGGGTCTTCTTACAAAAATTTCCTATGTCATAACCCACATAAATATCAAATGCTCCAGTCTTCTTTGCCAGAATTCTGAGCATTTCAATGTTATGAGGAATAATCCAATGGTCAAATCCGGTAGCCTTAGAAAATACCAAGATTTTTTTCTTGGATACATTTTTAATCGTTGCTTCTGAAGGCGCGAGCTGCTCTATTTTCGATAGCCAGTCTTCTGTGATCTTAAATTTTTCTAAGCCTTGCGAAAAGCCATTGTGAAAAATCAAAAATTGAACTAAAAAGACGATTGTATAGTAGATGTTTCTCATAAGATGTTTATTGATTAAGCGTTGATTCTCTAATAATTAATTGATGTTTTAATAAGATAGAGTCTGCAGATTGGATATTAATATTCCCTTTTAAATGATTAATGATGCTCTGACCAGCGAGGACTCCCATCTCGTAGCCAGGATAATTAATGGTGGAGAGGTTAGGACTGATGACTTCTGATACAGGGTCATTGTTAAAGCCAATTATTTTTATGTCTTCAGGAATTTTATACCCTGCCTTGAGAAGTCCTTTAATGACATGCACAGCAAACGTATCATTGGAAATAAATATGCCATCAATCTTTTTCAGTCCTTGAACATGGCTAATTGTACTATCTGTATTATTTGATTCAAGATCTGTTTCTATATGATATTTTTCATCAAAGAGCACGTCATGTTCTTCGAGTGCGTCCCTATATCCTTGAAAGCGGTCCCCGTATACATTCCGCTGCAGGTTACCACTGATGTGCAGGATATTTCTACATCCCTGATTGATCAAATGCTCAGTGGCTTCATAACCTGCTGTCTTATTGTCTATGAGAATAGTGGGACAGGAAGCCAAGTTCTGAATGCGGTCAAAGAACAAGAGGGGTATATTTCTATTTGTGTATAAGGTGAAGTGATCAAAATTACTTGTTTCACTAGCAAGGGAGACCAATAGTGCATCCACGCCACTATCAAAGAGGGTCTTAGCATTTAATTTTTCCTTGGTTTGGGATTCAAATGACTGGCTGATGATCAGATTATAGCCCACCTCATTTGCCACTTTCTCTATTCCGGACAATACAGTAGAAATGAAATAGGAATTAAGCCGCGGTACGATGACACCTATGGTATTTGATTTTTGTTTGCTGAGGTTGACGGCAAATTTATTCGTGCGATAGCCATACTCATTAGCTGCAGCACGAATCCGATCTTTAGTACTATCCTTGATGGATTTATGATCATTAAGAGCTCGGCTGACAGTTGCTGTAGATACGTCTAGTGCTTTAGCTAGATCGTAAATAGTGACTCTTTTTGACATTTTTTGGGAATTAAATAACTATGCAACAAAGTTACGCAACAATTTTAATTATGAAAGAAAATAAGCGAGTTTAAGTAAAACTTATTGTAAAAATGACTGCATAATATCTTCTTCAATGAAATTATACATGGTATATGAGGAAATAAAGGGATAAAATAATTATGCAAACGGTTGCATACATTATTATATATTTATAAGTTTACAGCAACGGTACCGATTTGCTTATCTTTTTTATGATAAAAAGATTGTACGTATTCATCTATAAACTGTCTATCACATGGAAAAACTAATCTACGAGTCGAGCTGCTCCGTCTTCAAGTGCACATTAGCTATCGCTCTATTATTCTCCTTCTTTTCAGTCAATGCTCAGACAGATCTACGCATTACAGGTATCATTAAAGATGATACTAGCAGCCCACTGCCATTTAGCTCAGTCACTGAGAAGGGCACTACGAATGGCGCTTCTGCTGATGTGGATGGTAACTATTCCATCACAGTATCCGATGAGAATGCTACACTAATCTATAGTTATCTGGGTTATGCTGATCAAGAGGTACTCGCTGCGGGAAGAGGGATTATAGATATTGTCATGGAGCCCAGTGCTAATGCACTTGATGAAGTGGTCGTCATAGGCTACGCCACTGCGAAAAAGTCAGATCTCACCGGAAGCTTAGTGCGAGTCAATACGGATGAAAGAACCGACCTGCCTAATACCAATATACTTCAGCTGATAAAGGGTAACGTGGCTGGCGTCACTATCGGAACGCCAGATCGACCTGGAGAAGAACCTAATTTCAGAATTAGAGGTACTAACTCGATCTCGGCTGGCAATGGGCCTCTCATAGTGGTCGATGGCATCATCTACACAGGATCTCTTAATAATATTAATGTCAATGATATTCAATCCGTCGATATACTGAAGGACGCTAGTGCAGCAGCCGTCTACGGTTCACGATCTGCTAATGGCGTAGTCATTATCACGACTAAAAGAGGTACATCTGAAAAACCAGAATTTAACTTTAGCGGTAGCTACGGAGTATCTAATCCCGTGTCTCTTATTCCTGTTTTGGATGGGCAGCAATACCAACAGAAAATTATAGATGTCAGAACCGCCAATGGGCAAGAAGCCGATCCTGCAAATATAGCTGACTACCTGACCATCACAGAAGCTAACAATTTAGCGGCAGGAAGGACGGTCGACTGGTATGACGAGTTAGTACAGCAGTCAGTCACCCGAGACTTTACGGCCAGTGTATCTGGAAGATCTGACAGGACTAACTACTATTTATCCGGCTCTTTAAATGATCAGAACGGTATCGTACAGAATGATAATTTCAAGAGGGTATCTGTGCTCGGAAATTTTTCCAATGAAATAACCGATTGGTTCAAATTATCTATCAATACCTCATTTGCTAACCTTGACTATTCAGGAATTGCTGTCCCTTTATCCTATGCACTAAGTCCATACTCTAATTATTATGAGGAGGGCAGCGATGATGTCCTTGAGTATTTTCCGATGGAGGACCCCTTCTTCAGGCACCCCTTACTTAATCTTAACATCGTAGACGAAGATCTGCGGACTGACCTTAGAGGTACAGTATCTTCGGATATTAGTGTGCCCTTCATAGATGGTCTTAAATGGACGATGCGCTACTCAGTCAATCAGCGCGTGAATAGACGTGCCATATTCGAAGACAATACTTTAGCAATTACAGCTAATGGGAATGCCAGAAAAGAAATTACAAATTTTAATAATTGGACGTATGATAATATACTGAATTACAATAAAACCTTTAATGAGGTTCACTCCATTGGCGCCACTTTCTTACTCAGTAGAGAATTCCAATCTTCAGAATCTACTCGCGCACAAGCGACTAATTTTTTCAATCAAGCCTTAGGATTCAACAGTTTAGAATTGGGTGGTGTACCGTCTGTGCGCACAGGCTTCGTAGATCAGAACCAGAATGCGATCATGGGTCGAATTAATTATTCATATAATAATAAATATTCGATCACAGGTACAATTAGAAGAGACGGATTCTCAGGATTTGCGGAAGGTAATAAGTATGCAACATTCTTTTCTGGAGCAGCCTCTTGGGTGATATCAAATGAAGACTTTCTAAGCGACGTAAAAGCCGTTGATTGGCTCAAACTTAGACTATCCTATGGCGAAAATGGAAATCAGGCAATTGGCAGTTTTCAGACTCTCGCACGGCTAGGTTCGCGGAATTATGTCTTCGGCGATGGAGGTGGTACATCTAATGGTGCTTTTGTCAATTCAATAGCTAATAGTGCATTAGGATGGGAGACAACAAGAGTTGTAAATCTTGGCCTCGACTTCGATCTCCTGAATAGAAAACTATATGGTAGCATCGATGTATATTCTTCTAATACAGAGGATCTTCTATTACGAAGATCTATACCAGGTCTTTCAGGATTTACATCCGTGCTCTCTAATATCGGGAAAGTGAGGAATAATGGTGTAGAGATAGCGCTTAACTCTGTGGTCGTCGATCAGAATGATTTTAGATGGGACTTAGGGATAGTATTTGATAGAAACAGGAACAGCATAGTGAATTTATTCGGAGTAGACGATGACGGGGACGGCATAGAAGACGACGACATTGCTAACGGATGGTTCATTGGAGAGCCATTAGGCGTATTTTTTGGATATGGCATAGACGGGATACACCAGAGTGATGATACTGAGATACCAAGTGGCTACCAGCCAGGTGATTTCAGAATCGTTGATCATGATGGAGATGGCGAGATTACGGAGAATGACAGACATATTTTAGGAAATGATCAAGCCAATTATCAGTTCAGTATTTCCAGCACATTATCTTATAAAAAATTGTCTCTCTTCATGATGATTAATTCTATTCAGGGTGGCGGCCAAGATAATTTCTACCTGGGCGATAATGTGCATGGCTCTAATCCAAATGCACCTTTTGCCAGCTGGTCGGAAAGATTTAGCTTTCCAGCCATGAATTACTGGACGCCGACTAATCCCTCAAATACAGCTGCGAGAGTAACTTATCAGGCCACGAGAGCGCACCCGATATTAGAGGATCGAAGCTTTATAAGGTTGCAAGATGTCATTTTATCCTACTCTTTTGGTGATCAGTTTTTAGATAAGGCTAATATATCTGGGCTAAGAGTATTTGCCAGTGGAAAAAACTTACTGACTCTGACAGATTGGACAGGCTACGATCCTGAGAATGCGACTACTATCGTCAATTTTCCTATGTTAAGAACCATCACCATGGGCGTCGATTTTAAATTTTAGATAATCCACAGCTCTATTAAATATGATTTTCGATATCAACTCATTTAAATATACAATATTCATAATGAATCATAATACACTTGAAAAGCAATTAAGAAAACAAACTGTCAAATACAGAAATTAAAATCTAAGACATGAGTAAACTAAACCACATTTTCAATCACTCGTTTCTATTACTATCCATCATCTTTCTCTCAGCTATTGCTTGTAATGATGATTACCTCACCGAAGTACCTAAAGACTTTTTATCTCCAGATAACACGTTTGTAAATATGTCTGGGTTTGAAGCTGGACTTACTGGCTTGTATGCCAATGTAAGAAGTATCCAAGCGGTAAATGAAGGCTTGGCTGAGAAAGAATGGCAAGTGTTTATGGGGCAAGGTGCTGACATCGGATATCATATAGATCAGAAAAATTTTATCACTGATTATGCCACAGTAAATAGTTTTGATCCATCTGCTAGGCGTATTTGGACAAAATTATTTTCTATTATAAAAGATGCAAATGTAATCATATCCAGAGCCAATAGAGAAAATGTAGAACTGAGCGAAACAGAAAAAAATGAAGTAATTGCACAAGCAAGATTTTTTAGAGCTTTTGCTTATCGATCTTTAGTATGGATGTATGGTGGTGTACCCATCATCAGGGAGGAGTTGACTTCTCCTAAATTAGACTTCGTCAGAAATACGCAAGCCGAGGTCTTGGATTTCATTATAGAAGATCTAGAGTATGCGACGGATAATCTTTCAGCTGATAACCCTGATGGAGCACGACTCTCAAAGGCGGCTGCTGACTATCTTTTAGCGGAGACCTACAATGCAACACAGCAGTGGGACAGTGCCATAGCTGCAGTAGATCGAATCACGGATGATCCTCAGTATGACTTGATGTATGAGAGATTTGGATCCATGACTGATAAGCCTGGAGATGTGTATTGGGATCTATTTAGATTAGGTAATCAAGATAGATCCTCTGGTAATAAGGAGAATATTTTTGCACTCCAATTTGAATTCGATGTAGATGGGGGTGCTGCCATCGGGACAGAAAGATCTTGGGGACCATTTTTAGAGCGGCTGAAGTCACCAGATAATATGCAGGCTATACTTAAAGATGATCGCTTGGGAAGACCAGTAGTATTTATCAGGATCACCCCATGGGTAGAGACAGGTATGTGGGACGACTTCGATAATGATATAAGAAATTCTGAATTTAATGTACAACGTGAGTTTTTTGTGAATAATCCTGAATCTGCTAATTTCGGAGAGAAGATTGAAGAGACAGACGATACCTACGTAAGAAATCTGTTTCCTTATTACAGAAAATTTACTCATCCACATGGACACCCTCAAGGCTATGATCCCAGTGGTCGTATCTACAATGATTGGTATCTCTTTAGAGTAGCAGGCGCATACCTCTTAAGGGCAGAGGCGCACTTAGGTAAAGGAGATGCCGCAAGTGCAGCAGCGGATATCAATGTGGTCAGAGGTAGAGCTAATGCGAGTCCTGTATCAGCTGGCGATGTAGATATAGACTACATTCTGGATGAGAGAGCGCGAGAATTACTCGGTGAGGAGTACCGCAGGGTGACACTTAGCAGAACGGGTAAATTAGTCGAAAGGACTAAGCTGTATAATCCTGTATCTGGCATGAATATTCAAGATTTCAATAGATTGCTACCCATACCTCAGACGGAGATAGACGCTAATAAAGAGTCCGAACTAACACAAAATCCTGGCTATTAAACAACAGAATCATATCAGGCGGCTAATGCTGAAATATTCTAACAGATACCTGCACTTAATATATGGTACGCTGTCAGCTATAATGGCAGTTTCCAGTTTATTGGGTTGCGCAGCCAATCAATTAGGTGATGATAAAAGTAGCAAGCAGGAAGGGGGGAAGCCAAATGTTCTTTTTATCGCTGTAGATGATTTAAGGCCAGACTTAGGCATATACAATAATGATCTAGTACAGACACCTCATATTGATCGGATGGCTCAGAAAGCTATGGTATTTGATCGTCACTACGTGCAGGTGCCGACTTGTGGAGCTTCCAGATATGCACTTATGACGGGCTTCAGGCCTAAATCAAGAAGGCATTTAGCCAATAATATTTTTGAGAAGGAAATGGTAGGCCAGCCTCTGACTGATCAGCCCGAATCGTTTGTTCACCAGCTCAGGCGTCATGGCTATCGGACGATCGGCATCGGTAAATTAAGCCATTCCGCGGATGGTCTAGTATATGGATATGAGGAACAAGCATCAGAGATTAAGGAAATGCCACACAGCTGGGATGAGTTTCATTTGAATAGTGGGAAGTGGGGTACTGGCTGGAATGCTTTTTTCGGATATGCCGATGGGGAGAATCGACAGAGCCTGAGGCGCCAAGTAAAACCATATGAGGCTGGTGAAGTAGATGACGAGGGATACGTAGACGGGCTAACTACTGATCTGGCAATAAGAAAATTGCATGAGTTGCAAAATAGAGAAGAGCCGTTTTTTCTCGGAGTAGGTTATTTCAAGCCTCATCTACCATTTAATGCACCTAAAAAGTATTGGGACTTATATGATCGAGCAGAAATACCCATGGCCCCTGATCCAAATATTCCAGAAGAAGTCAGCCATGCGAGTCTGCATGACAGTGGGGAGCTTAATGGCTATCGACTGACAGATGAGAAAGCCAGCCTTTCCGAAGCACTAAGCCCAGAGTACTCAAAAAAATTAGTGCACGCCTACTATGCCTCCATAAGTTACATCGATGCACAGGTAGGTAGGCTGATTGTTGAGTTACAACGCTTAGACTTAGCGGACAATACCATTATTGTCATCTGGGGGGATCATGGATGGCACCTGGGTAACAGTAGAGTATGGGGTAAACATACCTTATTTGAGAGGTCCTTGAGAAGTGCTTTAATCATAAAAGTACCTTACGCAAATGGGGGCAGGACTGAATCTATTGTAGAGACAGTCGATATCTATCCGACTCTGTTAGATTTGTGCGGTGTAGAATATAATGAGGCAATTGATGGCCATAGTTTTAAATCGATACTACTGGATCATACCGATATACAGAACCAGCCAGCATATAGCTACTTTAAAAATGGGATCTCTGTCAGAAACGAGCGATATCGCTTAACGAAATATTACCGTATCCAAGAGCCGACCATTGAATTATATGATCATAATGTGGATCCCTATGAAACGCGTAATATCGCTGCGCAGTACCCAGATGTGGTAGCAGAATTATTACCTATCTTAGAAATCGGTAATACGGGTCTGTACAATTAAATTTGAAACACGCTAATATTTTAAATTATATACAAATTATAAATAGAGATTAATTAACAAAAGAAAGTATGTCATAAGAATTGACTGCAAGAAACTTAATAGTAATCACAAAGAGGTGATTCATCTATATTTGTTGAATTAGTCTTTTCGCTCTAAACTTTAAACCTATGAAAAGGAGAAATTTCTTGAATAAAAGCATTGTCGGTGGAGCAGCTGCAGTCATCGGCGTACCTACTATCGTACCCTCATGTGTCATCAGTAAAGATGCCCCTAGTAATAAGATCAATATTGGGCAGATCGGCTGCGGTAGAATTGCCAGGTCACACGATATTCACGACACAATCAGATACGATGAGTGTCGATTTGTTGCCGTCAGTGATGTTGATTCTAAAAGGGGTCAAGATGCCAAGGATCTTGTAGATGGATTCTATGCGGACAAGACAGGTAAAGCTAAGTACATGGATACGCAGGTGTACGATGACTACCGCGAGATGCTACTTGATAAAGATATAGACGCAGTCATCATAAGCACTCCAGACCACTGGCACTCACAGCCAGCTATGGAGGCCGCCTTAGCAGGTAAGGATGTGTATCTTCAGAAGCCTACGTCGCTCACTGTCAAAGAAGGGCAGCAACTGCGAGATACGATACAACAGACTAATACGATCCTCCAGGTCGGGACGCAGCAGCGAGCTATGCCACAATTTAGGATTGCAGCAGAGCTCGTCAGAAATGGACGTATTGGTAAAGTCCATACAGTGAAGATTGGACTGCCAGGTGATCCAGGAGGACCGGCTGCCTTACCTATGCCAGTACCCACGAATTTAAATTATGACATGTGGCTGGGGTCTACGCCCGAACTGCCATATACAGAGATCAGAGTGCACCCTCAAGATGACTACAGCAGGCCAGGATGGCTGCGTCACCGTAACTATGGTGCTGGTATGATCACTGGATGGGGACAACATCACTACGACTCCGCAGCATGGGGTATGAATACTGAGCTAAGTGGTCCCATATCCGTAGAGGCGCTGGCAGAGTTTCCTAAATCTGGAGTGTGGAATGTACACGGTGATTTCTTAGTAAAGCATCAGTACGAGAATGACATCACGGTATATACCTCAGGTGGTTATACTAATGGAATCCAATACATCGGTGATGATGGCTGGATCTTCGTGTCTCGTGGAAACTATCAAGCTTCAGCAAGTGATCCAGTGGATCAGGAAAACAGTGCCAAAGCGTTAAATGCGTCTGATCCTACAATTTTGGACTCGGTAATTGGACCAGATGAAATCCATTTAGAAAAAATAAATGATCAACATGGCAATTGGTTAGACTGCATCAAATCCCGTAAGCAACCCATCTCAAATATATATAAAGGGCATAAAGCCTGCGTTGTCTGCCTAATCAGTGATATAGCGATGCAATACGACCGTAAATTAGCATGGGATAATGACAAAGAGATGTTCATAAATGATCCTGAAGCTAATGCGGCTCTCAGGAGGGATCAAAGAAAACCTTATGGTACCGACTATGTGAAGGCATAGCTGATTGGGTGGATAAATGAAAATGCCTATCATTGTATGCACCTGTCATATGATCTACCTCTGATGTCTTTTATAATGACATAAATTAACGGGAGAGTACTGGCTTATATCTAATTAGGCAGATAGCTCTACTCATAAAATTATTTAAACTAAAAATGCGCTATATCATATTATCCTTGACTGTAGGACTTCTTATCAGTTGTGCAGATAGTGGCAATACTTCTGAGAAAGTAAAGCTTATGACGCTCAATCCAGGTCATTTTCATGCTGCACTGGTGCACAAAAAAATGTATCCTCAAGTTGATTCTACTATTTATTTGTATGCTCCTGAAGGACCAGAGGCTGAGAGTTTTGTTAGCAAGATCAATTCTTATAATACAGGCGGTGAGCCGACAACAAGTTGGACGATTGAAGATCGTCTATCCGATGATTATCTGGATCAGATGATTAATGAAAAACCAGGCAATGTCATGATTGTGGCTGGAAAAAATTCCAAAAAAATCGACTACGTGTTAGCAGCCGTTTCAGCCGGTATCAATGTCTACGCTGATAAACCATTGGTCATTGATAAGGCTGGATACGATAAGCTGCAAAAAGCTTTTTTAATAGCTGAGGAGAACAATGTCATGATCTATGATATTATGACAGAGCGATTCGAGTCTACGACGATGATGCAGAAGCTTTTTTCAACTTTACCAGATGTCTTTGGACAGATTATTGATGGAGATGAAGGGAGCCCAGCTATCAGTAAAGAAAGTGTCCATCATTTCTATAAGTATGTATCTGGTGCGCCACTGGTACGCCCTGCTTGGTTCTTCGATGTCGATGAGGAGGGAGAGGGTCTTGTAGATGTGACTACACATTTAGTGGACTTAGTGCAGTGGGAATTATTTCCAGAAGAAGTGATTGATATCAATCAGATCAAAATGTTATCAGCTAAAAGATGGCCTACCATACTTACCAAAGAGCAATTCACTGAAGTGACCGGTCTGCAGGAATTTCCTGAATACCTGCAGGAGGATATCATCGACGGAAAATTGCATGTCTACTGTAATGGAGAGATGAACTACATCATCAATGGAAAGCATGCTAAGGTCTCAGTGCTATGGGACTTTCAGGCTCCGGCCGGTACTGGTGACACTCATTATAGCATTATGCGCGGCACGTTGAGCGATCTAATCATCAGACAAGGTGAGGCTGAGGGATATAAGCCAGTGCTGTATGTGCAGCCAAAGTCCGCCGCTGGTTTTACAGAGATAATTCAGGCCGCAGTTAATGAGGAGGTGCAGAATTTATTTCCAGGGTCTACTGTAGAATCAGTAGAAGGTGGATTGTGGAAAATTAATATTCCAGATAAATTTAAAATTGGGCATGAGGCTCACTTTGGCCAAGTGACAGAAAATTATCTAAAGTACTTAGAGGAGGGTGCCTTGCCAACGTGGGAGGTGCCTAATATGAAATCAAAATATTATACAACAACAGAAGCCTATAAAATGGCTAAAATGAATGCAAAATGATAGATCATTTTTCTATAGAGAATAAGATATATGCACTCTCAGGAGGGACTGGCACATTAGGCGGATCCATCGCCAAATACCTTGTGCAAAATGGAGCAAAAGTAATTTTGTTAGGTAGATCCAACGATAAGTTATTAGCTAAACAAAAGGAATTGGATGGCATTACCTCAGGCAGTACTTATACATTTCAAGTAGACGTGCTGAAAGAGGAGGAGCTTTTAAATATTAAAGCTAAGATTATCAACGACTTTCCGCAACTGGACGGTTTGGTCAATCTTGCAGGAGGCAATATACCTGGCGCTACATTATCTGTGGACCAAAATATATATGACATTGCGATATCTGATACGCGCCAAGTATTGGACATTAATCTATTTGGCACCGTGGTACCCACTTTGATACTTAGCCAAATCATGACTGACCAGGGGTATGGATCTATTATTAATATATCTTCCATGGCCTCTAAGCAAGCGATCACGCGCGTACTCGGATATTCTATGGCGAAGGCAGGAGTGGACACTTTTACTAAGTGGATGGCTCAAGAGATGGCGTCAAAATTCTCTGATAAAATTAGAGTTAATGCTATCGCTCCCGGATTTTTCATAGGCAATCAGAATAAGAAATTATTGGTGAATGATGATGGTAGTTACACAGACCGTGGTTCTAAGATTATTGCTAATACCCCTATGGATCGATTTGGTGATGCGACAGAACTGAACGGTATGGTGCATTACCTACTTAGTGACGCTTCTAGCTTTGTCACAGGCAGTATCTATGATATTGATGGCGGTTTTAATTCATTCTCAGGAGTATAAATGATGAAGTATTTAAAGAAGACATTTAGATGGTTTGGTCCTAACTTCGGAGTGACTCTTGCTGAAATTAGACAGCTGGGCGTGGATGGAATAGTGGCAGCCTGTCAAGAGGTTCCGACTGGTGATATCTGGTCCGAAGAAGCCATACTCACTTTAAAAAATGATATTGAGTCCCAGGGCTTAGAATGGTCAGTGGTGGAGAGCGTCAATGTACATAAGGCTATCAAATACGGTCATCCTGATCGTGATAAATATATAGAAAACTATATAAAGACACTGGATAACCTAAGCCGGCACGGAATAGACGTAGTCTGCTATAACTTTATGCAACTGATCGACTGGACCAGGACTAACTTGGATTACCGCTTACCTCACGGACCTTCTGCTCTATTATTTGACCCAATAGCGGCAGCCGCATTTGATTTGTATATTTTAGATAGGCAAGGCGCTAAAGAAAATTATACAGAGGAGACTGTGCAAAAAGCTACAGCTTATTTCAATGGTTTAAATCAAGAGAGTAAGGATAAGCTAAAAAATGCTATTCTCTCTGGCATGCCAGGCTCACGCAGTCAGATATCGATGTCTAATTTTATAAGAGATCATCAAGAAGTGCTGCGCATTAAGAAAGCCGTCTTGCAAGATAATTTAGCTTATTTTTTACGGGCAGTCATTCCAGAAGCTGAGAGCATGGGCGTGAAGATGTGTATTCATCCTGATGATCCGCCATTTTCTGTTTTTGGAGTTCCGCGCATAGTGTCTACGTATGATGATTTGCAGTTTGTTTTGGATAGTTGTCCTTCAGTTAGTAATGGATTAACCTTTTGCTCTGGTTCATTAGGAGCATCAGCTGATAATGATTTGCTTCGCATCATTAAAAATTTTGGAAGCCACATTCACTTTATCCATTTAAGAAATGTAAGGCGATGTGCTGATGGTAGCTTTTATGAGGATGATCACTTAACCGGCTCTGTACCAATTGGAGAGCTTATGGCCGCGCTGGTGAGTGAGCAGATGAGAAGAGAAAAGTCAGGTGCCTCGGTAGTCGATATCCCGATGAGGCCTGATCATGGACACGTGCTACTTTCCGATGGTGATAAGCGAGACGAGTTTTACTCGGGCTACTCACTTATCGGAAGAGCTATTGGATTGGCGCAGTTATCTGGATTAGAGAAGGGCGTAAGATTAAATTTACTTTAAGTGTATAGCCGCCATGCAATATACAGTAGCTCAAATACCAGTATAAAATGAATAAAAGTATACATAATGTTTCACCAATAATAAATGGATATTAAACGATACCGCCACGGACTGCTATCATATGCCATGGACATGTCTCTACATCATATCATGCGTATAGCTACGCAGATATTAGCGATTGGCGCTTTTGCCATGCTGTATTCTTGCAAAGATTTTAGAGAAACTAAGGTCCTCTATTTTGCGCATGCTTTACCCAGAGAGCATCCAGTACATTTAGGCGTTTTAGAAATGCAGTCACTGCTGAGTGAGAAGTCTGGAGGCTCTTTAGAGTTAGAAGTTTTTCCAGATGGCCAGCTGGGTAGTGAGCGAGAGGTGCTGGAGTTATTGCAGATAGGAAGCATTGCTATGACTAAAGTGAGTGCAGCGGCTATGTCTAACTTTGCCCCGCAGTATAAAGTGACTGGCATACCCTATTTATTTAGAGACAGGGATCATCTTTTCAGTGTTTTAGAAGGTGATATAGGCAGGCAGATATTGGCGAGTGGCTCAGAATATTTACTCAGAGGACTCTGTTTTTACGATGCTGGAGCCCGAAGCTTTTACATGAAGAAACAGCCTATAAAATCCACAGCCGATTTAGATGGAATGAAGATCAGGACTATGAATGATCAGATGTCAGTAGACATGGTGAATAGTCTTGGTGGATCTGCTACACCTATGTCGTTCGGAGAGCTTTATACAGCACTACAGCAAAACGTGGTCGATGGGGCGGAAAATAATATTCCCTCTTTTGTAACATCAAATCACTATGAGGTCTGTAAGTATTATTCTTTTGATCAGCATACGATGGTACCTGATGTTATTATTGTAGGCACAAAATTTTGGGAAAGCCTCAGTCCTCAAGAACAGGTATGGCTACAAGAGGCCGCCGATGAGAGTGTGGTGAAGCAAAAAATGTACTGGAGTCAGACAGTAAAGGAAAATATGGAAATTCTCAAAGAAGCGAATGTCCAATTCTTTTATCCCGACAAATCTGAGTTTGCATTAAAGTCAAAATCCGTATTGGATAATATGCTGGAAGACGCAGAGATACGTAAGCTTATAATGAATATACAAGCGCTATGATGGAAAATTTATACAGGGTTTTATCAAGATTAATAGAGATTCTTTTAGTTTGCATCTTTGGTTTATTAGTGATCGATGTCGTCTGGCAGGTTATCTCAAGATATTTTGTAGGTCAGTCCAGCTCTTTTACTGAAGAGTTTGCGCGCTTCGCTTTGATCTGGCTGACAGTATTAGGCGCTGCCTACATCAATGGGCAAAAGGATGGTCATCTATCTATGGACTTTGTCCTATCGAAACTATCAGAGGAGAAGAAAGTGTGGCGCCAGCAGGTGATCCAAGTGTTGATGGCCTTATTTGCACTGATCGTTATGGTGATTGGGGGAGGTAATCTCGTGTATACGACGCTTAGCCTGGGTCAGACTTCATCAGCTTTACATGTGCCTTTAGGATATGTATATGCTATAGTTCCAGTCTGTGGAGTTATGATCATTTTCTTCTCTTATTATAATATTAAAAGACTTAATTTTTAGCAAAGTGGGATTCGAATTAATCGGTGTATTATTACTTTTCGTCGTATTTGCTGCGTTGCTGGTGTATGGCGTCCCTGTGGCCTATTCTATCGGGATATCTACCACACTAGTCTTAGCCATCAGCATACCTTTTTTGCCAGCGGTCACGACAGCCTGTCAGCGTATGACGACGGGTATTGATAATTTTGCGCTGCTTGCTATTCCCTTTTTTATTTTGGCTGGTGAACTGATGAATAGGGGAGGTATAGCGAAGCGACTTATTGATTTTGCGAAGTCCTTGATAGGGAGTTTGCCCGGAGGGTTAGCGTTTGTGAATATTATTTCTGCCATGCTTTTTGGAGCTATATCAGGTTCTGCGATTGCTGCTGCCTCTGCCATAGGGAGCACACTGACAGATAAAATGGAGGGCGAAGGGTATCCCAGAGAATTTAGTGCGGCAGTCAATATCAGTGCTTCTACTACGGGGCTCCTAATTCCGCCAAGTAATGTGCTCATTATATTTGCCTTAGCTAGTGGTGGGACAGCCTCGGTAGCTTCGCTATTTATTGCGGGATATATTCCTGGATTATTAGTAGGTCTGACGCTGATGCTGATCGTATATATTTACGCTAAGAAGAATGGCCTGAGGGGAGCAGAGTCAGTAAAATTTGGGCAGCTATTAGTCGATTTTAAAAATGCCTTTCTGAGTCTAACACTTTTAGTGATTGTGGTAGGAGGTATCGTGGCTGGTATTTTTACTGCTACAGAAGCGGCAGCTATTGCAGTCGTTTACGCTGCATTATTGGGTTTTCTAAATCGAGAATTAAAGTTTGCTGATTTTAATTCTATCCTATTAAAAAGTGCAATGACGACAGCGATCGTCATGTTTTTAATTGCCACCTCAATGGCAATGTCTTGGTTATTTTCTTTTGAGAAAATTCCTCAGATGCTAACAGGTGCATTGGTGGATTCTGTAGATAATCGTATTTTAGTATTTCTACTGATCAATGTTATTCTGCTGATCGTCGGGACATTTATGGATATGACGCCAGCTGTATTAATCTTCACTCCGATCTTTTTGCCTGTAGTCATGGAGTTAGGTATGCACCCTGTCCAATTTGGTATGGTGATCGTATTAAACTTATGTATCGGAGTCTGTACTCCACCTGTCGGCACACTTCTCTTTGTCGGTAGTGGTGTGGCAGAGGTACCTGTCAGTAAGGTTATTAAGCCACTTATTCCCTTATTGATCGGCATGACGGTGGTACTATTTCTTATTACATATTTTCCTGATATTTCCTTATGGCTTCCGCGCTTATTTAATTTAATTGAATAAGCAAATTTTATCAGGCTGCTCTCGAGAGCATGTCTACCACAGACTTCGAATTGATATTATCAGAGTTCTCAGAAATTATAAAATGCGATAAAATAGGCAGTAATAGGTAAGATTTTATAACTACAAAATATAGAACACTGCCATAGAACACCTACTACTTAAGATTTTGTAAATAGTTTTTTCACACCATGGCTCTCTTGCAGGGTCGTGGTGCTTTTATGAATAGTGTATCAAGCGCATAGCTTCCAATAGAGTAATCTTAGAGTATAAATTCGAGGCACCGAGGGCAAATAATTTTCAATAATGCGCTCACCTCGTAAACAGTCGTCATTTATATGCTGCAATATATTCCTAAAAAATAATCGTATAAGAATTGCTAAACGGTGATAATATAACCTGCACGATCGGGTGATTGGTATCTAGAAAACCCCAAATAATCTCAGAATCACCAGCAGTACAATCAGAACTAATAGTCGATAAGCCCATACATCTGCATGCTTGTAGCGAGAGGCAAACTGAGCAGTTAAATAACCGCCGATCATCTGACCAATAGCAAGCAGGGAGCCTGCCTTCCAGTCAATGAGTCCGTGATAATGAAAGATGCCTATGACAAATATGGTATAAAAAGCAACAGTGAAACCTTTAATGGCATTACCTGTAATTATACTGTATTTAGATGCTAAGACTAATGTGGCTAAGAAGAAGATGCCCATGCCCATCTGAATGAATCCACCATAAAATCCGACAGCTAAGAATATAGGTATGCCAATGTAGGCAGGTAGCACTTTCAGATTATCATTTTGTTTAAGCCACCGTTTAGGATTCACTAATATGACGAGCAGCATCAAAATCATCAGATACTTAAATACCTCTTTAAATTGATCGTTAGATATGATAGTCGCGACATACACTCCTACCAGCGACCCTATGGTCACATAGATAATTATGGGGAGCCCTTTTTTCACATCTAACTTTCCATTTTTATGAAATACATAGCTAGAAAGAGAGCCTTGAGCGATGACTCCGACGCGATTAGTTCCATTGGCGAGATTACCAGGCAGTCCCATCACTTCGGTGAGGATGGCGAGGGTGATAGCAGAGCCACTTCCTGCCAATGTATTAATGCATCCTGCCAGGAAGCTGCCTAAGATGATGATCGAGTATTCTGCTATGGTGTAGTCCATGATGACTTATATACTCTCTGAGGGACTGTCTGCTATCTCTTGACACAGTTCGATCAAGACACCGTTAGCAGATTTAGGATGCACAAAGCAGACCCATTTATTATCAGCACCTTTTTTTGGTTCTTCATTAAGTAGTATGAATCCTTCTGATTTGAGTCTTGCCATTTCCGCTTTGATATCAGCCACATCAAATGCGATGTGATGGATGCCTTCTCCACGTTTAGCTATGTATTTAGATATGGCGTCATCTTCCTTCGTGCCTTGGACGAGTTCTATTTTATTAGGCCCGTTTCTGAAGAATGATGTCTTCACTCCTTCAGACTTGACTTCTTCCATTTTATAAGGGCCGTCAACATTAAGCAGTGCAGCGAATAGCTGATTGCTTTGCTCGATGTCCTTAACAGCTATACCGATGTGTTCTATTTTTCTCATATAATAGTTTTGGTAAGATTTGGTATCGCAAGTTAGGGATTATGTAGTAGCGAGAGAGAGATGAGTTATGAGATTTTTTCAGATGAGCTATGCTCTATAAGAGATGAGAATCTATCCATGATATGACAGTTATATGATTTGTAATTACTGAAGCTAAGAGATGTAGAAGTGAGATTTGAAATTTCTAATAAGGATAAAGTCCACAATAGATGATTTGAACAAGGACTACCCGAAGTGCGCGCCTTCTTGAATTGATGGAGGTGAGCAGGGTGAAATGATTGATAGATCTATCTTTTTAAGGATAAAAAAAGGCCTGCAGTTTTCACTACAGGCCTCGATTATTTCAGAACTAAAAAGTCTGTTAAGACTTACTTCTTTAGGGCATTTCTGATCTCTGTCAATAAGACTTGATCAGCAGTCGGATCTGGATCTGGAGCAGCACCCATGTATTTGATCTTAGCTTTACCCATTAGGAATAAAACGAATCCAACAACCAGTAAATTAATGATTGAATTGACCCACTTACCCCATCTGATAGCATTTTCAGCTTTGAATCCTTCAGTACCTTCTACACCTTCAGAAGGAGATAATACGTACTTCAGATTAGAAAAGTCAGCTCCACCGGCTGCTTGACCTACGATAGGCATGATAATATCATTGACAAAACCCGTAACGACAAGTCCTACGGCTCCTGCAAGAATGACAGCGATGGCAAAATCTAGCACATTGCCTGTCAAAATAAATTCTTTAAATTCTTTCCACATAATTTTTCGTTTTGTTAGTATTAACGGCTAATATATTATAAAAAATTAGATATAGAGTAATTATTAACGTTTTATAACTATGCTACTCCTGCTTCCTGTCTAATTTTATTCAGAGCAGAACCAGCCGTTACCCAGTCTATCTGAGCTTGATTATATGTATGTGCCACTTGAAATTCATCATTGGTGCCATCATGATGATCTAATTTAATCGTCAAGGGTATCCCTGGTGCCATCTGATCAAAATCAAGGATTGACACAATGTCATCTTGTCTAACTAAGTCATAATCAGCCTTATCAATAAATGTCAAGGCTAACATCCCTTGCTTCTTAAGATTGGTTTCGTGTATCCTTGCGAATGATTTGACGATTACGGCATTCACCCCTAAGAACCGAGGCTCCATTGCTGCATGCTCTCTGGAGGATCCCTCTCCTAAGTTCTCTTCTCCAAAGACGACTGTCCCGATACCTTTTGCCTGATAAGTTTTAGCAGAGTCTGGGACTGGTACGTAGTCATTAGTGATATAATTCAATACACTATTTGCTTTATCATTGAAGTAATTAATGGCACCTGTGTAGCAGTTCTCAGAGATATTCTGTAGATGACCCCGATAAGTTAACCATGGTCCTGCCATAGAAATATGATCAGTGGTACACTTGCCTTTTACTTTAATGAGAATCCTCATATCTGTCATGCTGTCCTGAGTGATAGGTGTAAATGGTGTCAGCAATTGTAAGCGATCCGATGATGGATCGACCACGACTTCTACTTTGCTGCCATCCACTGCAGGCGCATTGAAACCCAAATCTTCTACATCAAATCCATTAGGTGGTAGCTCCATACCTGTAGGCTCGTCTAGTTTGACTTGCTCGCCTTTGTCATTAGTCAGTGTATCTGTCATTGGATTAAAATCCAGCCTACCTGCTATGGCTATCGCTGCGACTATTTCAGGCGAAGCGACGAAAGCATGTGTGCTAGGGTTACCATCTGCTCGCTTAGAGAAGTTTCTATTGAAAGAATGGATGATACTATTCTTAGGTGCATTCATAGGATCCTGATATCGTGCCCACTGACCGATGCATGGTCCACATGCATTGGTAAATATTGTCGCATTCAAATCTTCAAAGATCTTTAGAATACCGTCTCTCTCTGTTGTGAATCTGACTTGCTCACTTCCAGGATTAATACCAAATTCTGCTTTTGTAGCGAGTCCTTTATCCACAGCCTGTTTAGCGATAGATGCTGCCCTGGAAAGATCTTCATAAGAAGAATTCGTACATGATCCGATAAGTCCCCATTCTACATCCAGTGGCCAGTCGTTCTCTGTTGCTTTCTCCGTCATTTCGCTACCTACATTAGTAGAAAGATCTGGCGTGAAAGGTCCGTTGATCAGTGGCTGGAGCGTTGATAAATCTATCTCTATGACTTGATCAAAATATTTTTCTGGTTCTGCATAGCATTCAGCATCAGCGGTTAAGTGTTCTTTCACAGCCATAGCTGCATCAGCTACCTCTGCTCTATCCGTGGCTCTAAGATATCTATCCATACTCTCGTCATATCCGAAAGTAGAAGTCGTCGCTCCTATCTCTGCTCCCATATTACAGATGGTTCCTTTACCAGTACAACTTAGATTTTTAGCTCCCTCGCCAAAATACTCAACTATGGCACCAGTACCACCTTTTACTGTCAGTATATCTGCTACTTTTAGAATGACATCTTTCGGTGAAGACCATCCTGATAATTTACCTGTTAGTTTGACACCGATCAGTCTAGGGTTCTTAAGCTCCCACGCCATACCTGCCATCACATCTACAGCATCTGCTCCTCCGACACCTATAGCGACCATGCCTAATCCTCCAGCATTGACAGTGTGACTGTCAGTACCGATCATCATACCTCCAGGGAAAGCATAATTCTCCAGCACGACCTGATGGATGATTCCTGCACCTGGCTTCCAGAATCCGATGCCGTACTTATCAGACACAGATTCTAAGAAATTAAATACCTCGTTACTGGTGTTAATTGCATTCTGAAGATCTGCATCTGCCCCTATCTTAGCTTGTATCAGGTGATCGCAGTGTACCGTGGAAGGTACAGCTACTTTATCTCTACCAGCCATCATAAACTGTAGTAAAGCCATCTGAGCTGTCGCATCTTGCATCGCGACTCTATCAGGTGCATAGAAGACATAGTCTTTACCTCTTTTATAATTCTGTAAAGGAGAGTCCTCATGAAGATGAGCATATAGAATCTTCTCGGCAAGGGTCAGTGGTCTCTGTAGTGCCGCCTTCGCAGCATCTACTTTCTCTCCGAATGAAGCATAATGAGCTTTTAGCATGTCTATGTCAAATGGCATATTCTTATTTTAGGTTAGAAAATGGATTGCAAAAGTAAGCAATTCTGAGTTTTTGAACTCATTGTATGAACTTAGAACAACAATAAATTACTTATGTTGGGCTCC